>CERI01051427.1_pt1 | contig 63968 bp, 58 predicted proteins | sample 350261 | NCBI WGS metagenome assembly CERI01 (sample SAMEA2620979, study PRJEB7988) | marine metagenome | isolation source: saline water (ENVO:00002010), including
AGTTTGATAATACACACCATAAGCATAAGAAATCTGACTATTTTTTGTTACTTTAATTGCAGATGAAAATCTTGGAGAAAAGCTACTTTTATCTAGTAATTTAGAATTTTCATACCTTATGCCTGCATTAATAGCAAAATTTTTAAATAAACGTAAATCTAATTCAGTAAAAGCAGTTGATAAAAACTCATCAATCATTACCAAGTTAGGTGGATCAAAACTAAATTCATCGTTATCATCAAATTCATAAGTATAATTAATAAATTCACTCGATTGGTCAAATAAATGAATTCCAAAATTAATTTTAGATCTACCTAGAAATTTTTTAGTAAATACCGTTCTTAATTGAAATAAATCGTCATAAGAGTCTATATCTAATGGATCTATAAAATCTTCTGAAATAATTTCAGAATCGTTCGAATTTTCAGAGTATGAAATTCCAAACTGAGCCCTCCAATTTTTATTTATTTTTCCTCTGTAAGTGGATAATAAAAATAAATTTTTATTATCAAGATTAAAACCAGAGCCTATATCAGCTTCCTTTGTTCCTAAGCTATAATCTGTAATTCTTCCAATATATTTATAAATACCATTTTTAAATTTTTTAGCATAATTAGTTTTAATTTCTAATCCTTCTGGAGGACTTGTAAAATCTACCCTGCTTTTAATAAAATTAGAACTGTTATTAAAATTTTGAAAATATTCTATATTTGAATAATCTATATTAATTCCACAAGCAGTGCTATCATTTCCATAACCTCTTCCATAACCTACACTAAGAGGTGTAATTCCAAATGTATTTGCATTAAAATCTCCAAACCTTGTCCATGTTTTAAGATCAACTATTGCTGATAACGCTTGCCCATATTGGGCAGAATATCCTCCTTGGCTAAAAGCAGTGCCTTGAAAATCAAAGGGCTCAAATCTACCTCTTTGTGGAATATCAGGAACATCGCTGAAATATGGATTCTGAATAAGCATACCATCAACGATTTGTTTTGCTTCAGTTGCATCTCCACCTCTTACATAAACGCCTTCTTTGTCAGCTTGTGGTTGAGTACCTGGAAGTGCTTCTAGTGCCCCAGATATTTCACCTCGTGAACTTGCAACTGTAACAATATCGATTGGATCTAAAACAATAACTTTTTCATCATCACTCGCTCCAAAAGAACCTGCAGTTATAACTACCTCATCAGCTCTAGTAATCAACTGTTTAAGTATAATATCTAAAGTTAAATTTTCATCTATATTATATTCCTTCTCATAAGATTCATAACCAATAAAACTAATAATAAGAGTTTGATTTCCAGTTTCGTATGTTTCAAAAGCAAAAGAGCCTTTATCATCTGATGAGGTTCCATCAAATGTATCTTTTAAATACACGTTTGCATATATGATAGGGTTTCCGTCTTCATCTTTAACTGTTCCAACTATAATAGCAGAATACATAAAAGAAAAAAATAAAAAATATATTAGCTTATTAAAAGTCATTAATTATTGATAAAATCAATTATTTTTTTATCTTGAGGCTTAACTTTTGAAGAGAGGATATCTACTAATTCACCTTTTTCATTAACTAAGTATTTATAAAAATTCCAACCTGGTTCTGAATCATTCCACCCATTTAATTGCTTTGAAGATAACCAAGAATATATTGGATGTTGATTAATATTCTTTTTAACAACGGTTTTTTTAATTATGGGGAAAGTAACACCATAATTAACGCTACAAAAAGTTTGAATATCCTTATTTTTTCCAGGTTCTTGCCACATAAAATCATTAGTAGGGATACCTATAATTTCTATTTTATCACTATATTCTTCATATAAATTTTGCAATCCACCATATTGGTAAGTGTAACCACATTTTGAAGCAACATTAACAATTATAACTTTTTTACCTTTATATTTATCTAATGTGATTTTTTCTCCATCAATTAATTCTAAAGAATAATCATAAAAATTTTCAGATAAGTTCTTAATGTCTAATTCTTTAGCTTTAAAAAAAGGATATACAAAACCTACTAGTAAGGTTACACAAACAAATACTACAATATATTTCATCATTATTATTTTTCTCCCGTTTGATAAGTTAACATATCATTAAATATGTTAACAGCGTAATTAATTCTTAATTTTTGAATAATCATTGACGATAAATTTACTTCATCATCCAAGTATAATCTATATATTAATTTATTTTTATTACCCATTTTTTTTATTTGCCATGAACCAGCACCTGATGATAATAAATAATCATTATTATCCATGTAATCTTCCAAAAAATTATTATAATCAGCAGTTAAATACCAATCAATTCTGTTTGGATTAACTTTAAATAGTTTGAAGATATAAATTCTGTTTTTTGTGAATGGTATAGCATTTGAAATTGTCTGCAACACAACCAAGGTATCATTATTATTTGATAATAATTTTGTTTCTATGTTTTTGTTAGATATTATTTCATTCCAATTTTCTATTGATTGAATATTATTTAAAATGACTTCTTCATCTTTTAAAATATCTTTTTCTATTTTAATAAATTTATAATTATTTATATCACTTTCAGATTCGTAAATATTTTTATCATCTGATATTTGTAAATGCTCCCAATCAATAATAGAATACATCTCAAATAATAGGTATTCGTTACTAGAAGAAAATAAAAAGGAACAGATAAATACAATATATATCATGATTCTAAGATTCTGTCAGATATATAAATAAATAATGGGAAAAATAATCCCCAAAGAATAGATGTAAATATTATCACAATAATTTTATCAGCACCAAACTTTATAACATCCATGGATTGCATTGAAAAATAAATCAAAGGTGCTGATAAGATTCCAAGTACGGAACTTGTTAAATATTTTTTACTAAGCCACTTAAAACTATGTAGTAAAGTTGTTGCAAAACATAACCAAAGGGACACAGACCAGAATGGAGCTATATTGTATTTAACAAGAATTCCTTTATGTATGATTATATCTAAATTGAGTAAAAGAGTCTCTATAAAAAGGCCTAAAAAAAAAGAAATTAATAAAAAAACATCTTCTTTTTTATGATTTGTCAATTTTAAAAGGTGAATGATAATAAAAATAAATGTAGCTACAGGACCGATATAGTATAACTTTGATACAGCACCATAAATAGTTATCCACCAGCATACATAAAAACCTATTACATTGATTATAATACTATTTTTCATTAGATAAATAATCTAATGAATCAATATTAAATTCTATCGGTTCTTTGATATCAAACAAATTAAATGCTTCTGAACCATTGCATGTGTTGCCTTCCAATAACATTGTAAGCTGATCTTTAGCAATTGGGAACCAAGAAAATCTATCAAAAAATGAAGCTATAATTTTAATAGGTAGAACCGGAGCAGGGATAAACATTTTATCTTCTTTATCAGAAGCAATAGCAATAGTTTTTGTAATTTGCTTCCATGTTAATTCTTTACCTCCAAGTGAAAATGTTTTTCCGAATGATTTTTTTTCTTTTAAAGAACTTACAAAACATTTAGCAACATCTTCAACATGAACAGGACTCATCTTAAACTTTCCTGCATTAAAAGGCAAAAAACCTTGTTGAAATAAAGGAGCTGGAATAGGTAAAGATAACATATCATTTTTTAATTGCTTACAGAATTCTTGCTTTCCAAAAGAATTTCCAAATATTAGAGAAGGTTGAAAAATAGTATAGTCTAGCCCCGAGCTTTTCAAATACTCTTCTGCTCTAAACTTAGTAGATTGGTACCCAGTTCCATCTTCCTTAACTCCATTTGCACTCATTAAAATGAATCTCTTAATATTTAATTTTTTAGCCTGATCAACACATTTTTTTAAACCCTCAAAATGTAACTTTTCAAATGTTACTTCATCGTGCACAGGAACAGATAGAGAAGGAGATGATTTAAATTCTCTTATTATTCCTATATTATAGATAATAGCTTCTGTGTTCATCATTGTTTGTTCAACAGCTGTGCCATTATCTATATCGCCAGTAACTATATTACATTTCTTGTATTCAGTAATTTTAGATTCATTTCCAAGCCTAACTAAAACATAAGGAGTTAAATTATTTTTAATTAATTCACTAATTATATAATCTCCAACAAAACCACTTCCTCCAAAAACTGATACCTTCATTATCTCTCCTTTAATAAAAAATTAAATAAAACGAACTTAAGCCTGCACGATTTGCGCGTTTATATATACAAAACTTAACAATTATTTACCTAGTTTGCAAATAATACAATCACAGAAAAGTACACCCGGTAGGATTCGAACCTACAACCTCTTGATCCGTAGTCAAGTGCTCTATCCAATTGAGCTACGGGTGCAATTCAATTAAAAATTATAGTTATAATTTAATTAGCATTTCATAACTTATAAAATTAGTTTAATAAAAATTATTGATTATATTAAATGAAAAATATCAAAAATATTCATTTTATTCATGCAAACGGATATCCACCAGGAGCCTATTCTTCTTTATTTTCTAAAATTAATAAATCATACAAAGTTAATTATTTTAATTTATTTTCAGATAAAATAGATATAAAAAACTTAAAAAACTGGGAACAATTCCATAAGAATTTCACTAAAGAACTTTCCTATCAAAGCAAAACTATAGGAATAGGACACTCAATTGGTGGAAATTTAATTTTAAGATCTGCAATATCACATCCTGAAAAATTTTCTAAAATAGTATTACTAGATCCTACTTTGTTTACTCCAAAAATTATATTTTTTTGGAAATTTATACGACTTTTAAGATTAGATGATAGTTTGCACCCCTTATCTAAAAAAACTCTAAATAGAAAAATGATTTACGAAGATTATGATTCCATGTACAAATCTTACAGAAAAAAAAGTATCTTCAAGTATATCAATGATAAAAACTTAAACATCTATATAAAATCTATAACGAAACAGAATAAAGATAAAACTATCAAAATCACTTTTCCAAAAGAATGGGAATACAAAATATACAAAACAGGAATTGTTGAAGATAATTATATTTGGAAAAATATTAAGAATATTAACATACCTACACTAATTCTAAGAGCTAATGAATCTAACACTTTTTTTAAATCAGCAGAAAACAAAATAAATAAGATTAAAAACAATAATATTAAAATAATATCTATAAATGAATGTTCTCACTTATTCCCAATGGAGATTCCTGAACAGGTATATAAGAAAATAGCAAACTTTCTTAATCAATAATGGATATATCAAATATATTATTCAAATTGTTTTATATATAAAAAAAGGGGCTAAAAAAGCCCCTTTCAAATTATTAAATAATAGTACTAATATAAAATTAATCTATTTGATACTTATCAAAATCAATTTGAACACGAAGAATTGAATTAATAACCAAAATGACATCTTGGATATTAATAATATCATCATTATTCATATCTGCATCAGTTAGCATGCATGAAGAAGTATCCTGCGTAACATTTAGTATTATATTAACTAAACCTACTAAATCCAAAACATCAACCATCATATCATCATTCAAATCACCAGACATATTTAAACAATCATCACATTCGTCTGCTAACCCATCATTATCAGTATCTACAGTACCAGTACATGATGAGCATAAAGATATCCAAGCTGCATCTGAACCTTCACAATAGTTATCTTCACTATCACTAAATTCATAATATGTTCCACCAAAGTCTTCGCAACAATAGGACTGATAGGAGTCATTGCTTGAACTAAAATCTTCAATTAACGAACCATCAATCCTGCATTCACCACAACTTTCTAGCATCTCGTTTATCCTTGATGATATAGACCAGCTACCTGCTGAGTTCATGGCATCATGAACGCGCATATTATGATCTATCCAAACAGTCATAGGAACATAACCATTACCAAACATATTGTATATACCAGAAGCAGTATCATGAACAATTTGAGAATATCCATCATCTGGAGTATTACCCCACTGAGCACATGAATAAGGTTGATTTAAATCAGATAAAGCACCTAAAAATTTAACATAATCATTATCTTCAAAATTGTGATGCACTTCACCCGCCGGGCCTGATAGTGCCTGATAACAAGAAGGTCACCATGTAGCTGACATATCTATAAAAATCACATTATAATCACCACCATTAAGAGAACCATTCCAATCAGATAAACTCCAATCATCTCCAACTTCATATCCATTTCCAGCATAGCAAGTTTCTTTGACAACGTTTTGATCGGAAATAGAAACAACATCACCAACATTATAACTTAATAAAAGTGATGAAATTAAAGCTAAAAAAACATAGTTAAACATACTTAACCTTCTTTCTTATCTTCCTTTGAACAAGATGATTTTTTGCAAGCTGTATTACATGATTTTGCATCTTTATCTTTACTACAACTACTTGTTTTAGAACAAAGTGAAGTTGAACAACAACCACCAATGCAATTCATGGTGGAACAAGAACTAAAAAAGGTTCCTAAGCTAAAAACCAAGATAAATGATAAAATATATTTCCTCATGATACCTCCCTATTTTTTACTACAAGATTTACCTTCAACAACAGCAGTATTTTTACAGCATGAAGTTCCAGAGTCACAACTACTCATACAACATACAGCGCTCATCACACCCCAAGTAAATACAGCAACAAAAATAACTTTTAAAGCCAATTCAATCCCATCTTTCCAACAGTTCCAATTATCACACTTCATTTATCACTCCTTTATTTGATTAAGATAAAATAATATTAATTAAACTTACAATATCAGTAACATTTACTACTCCATCACTATTAATATCTGCTGCACAAAACTCACTACTTTCTAAAGTTGAACTTCCTATTATATGATTTACAGCAGAAATAACATCTAAAACATTAATTAAACCATCTCCACTAACATCTCCAGCAGTACATTGATTTGAATCTGTATCTATATAATAATAAGAGTTTGCATTGCCCCAGTATGTATTGTTGGGATAGTGAACATAAAATGTATATTTTGCAAAAAACTCATTTTGCTCAAACACTGGATCTATATCATCATAAGATGTACTTAAATTAAAGGACATAGGTGCAATAAGCATAGAACAGTTTTCATATTCATATACACCGTCACCATCAGAATCACCATCAGGATCCAAGCATCTTTGCAAAGTATATTGCAAAACAGCTACGGGAGGAATAAACAAGCTCCAATCAACATTATAACCACCTTCAATAGATGAAATAATAAACTCATCATTACTAGGAACATCATTGTACATACACAACCCATTATCAATTGTTGCATTTACATTGTAATAATTTTCACAAGGATTTAAATCTGAGCATGTTGTACATTCTGGAAAATATACAGTATTTATATCATCGCTACATGTTATAGCATTTGGATCAGTACAACCTTCTGATTCACTCTCTGTGACTATAATTGAACCGACCATACCCAATGCAGCATGATTACCAACACTACATATATAATCATATGTTCCTGCTAGTAAAAATGTATAAGAACCAATAGAACATGGACCAGAGCAGGGTGAAAAAGAAAACAACTCTGGACCAGAGGTTATCGCAACATCATGATAACCTTGAACATTATTCCATTCAACAGTATCACCAACCTGGATTTCTAAATTTTCTGGACTGTAGTACATACTTCCGGCATCAATAACGTGAGTAGTAGCATTTAATGTAATAGATAATACTAATGAATATAATATTTTATTTAACACAAAACTAATCCTCCAATAATTCTAACATTTCATCTATCTTAAATTTTATTTCAGCATCGCTCATATATCCTACAACTAAATCATAAACCTTAAGCTCGTGATCAATAAATACTCTTTTTGGAATTTGATTCGATGTAAAAAACTTACTTTCCAAGCCATTCTGATTACCGAAAGTTAATGAATTACCGCCGTTAATCAAAATGGGTAATTTACTATTACCATGATTTCCCCAAGACTCGCAAGAATGTGGTTGACCAATATCCATTAATACAGATAGAGCAACAAAATTAGGATTATTGACGTAATCTTTAATTAAATCATCTGCCTCCGGCAAATGTGTATAACAAGTGGCTCACCAAGTACTTGTAATTTCCATCCAAATTACTTTACCATAAAAATCACTCAACTTTACATTATCTACACAATTAGAAGGAAAACATATACCTAGAGGTTCTTCAACATCAGCGCAACTTAATTGTTCCCCAATCTGATAAGGATAATTTACTTGAGAACTATTGCACGACGATTCTACATTTGATGGTATTGTTTCGCATATATCGTATATACATAATGAATTGTCTTGCTTATATCCGTCTGGAATAAATGAATTGTCATTTAAAGCATCTATATCAGAACAAATACCAGGAATCTCTTCACATATCCCATTGCCTCCACATACACCACATGCATCATCTACCGCATCACCAAAACAATTATCAAAACAATCTTTATCATGCCCAGCAGTAAAACCTGTGTTTTCTCCAACACACCTTCCACATTCATCTATAAATGCTGAACCCATATTAATACCGCTACAATCAGCATTAGCTTCATTCGGTAAATCACATGAGAAGATAAACAAAGTAATTAATAAAAAATATAATTTCATTAATTAATTTAAAATATTATTTATTACTAAAATCACATCTTGAATATTTACTGTTGAATCACTATTGTAATCAGCATCTGATATCTCACAATCTGATGGATTTTGGTTTACAACTAAAATAATATTTACAAGATTTACTACATCTAATACATCAATAACCAAATCATCATTTAAATCTCCTGCCATATCATTACAATCATCGCAGACATCACCTATAGTATCATTATCAGTATCAGACTGATTAGGATTGTAATCATTAGGACAATTATCATCACCAGATAAAATACCATCTAAATCCACATCAGGATTATTTTCACATAGAGTGCCGCATTCATCCAGAAGTTGCTGTATGAAATTCTCAACACTTCCTCCACTCCATCCATTGAGATATGAACTACTGCCATCACATGCGCTTGTATTTGAGTTACTCGTTAAAGTCCATGGTTTTCCTCTTAAAGTCATTGTATGGTCAATTAAAGCAAAAGTAGGGAATGCGCTATATGAATCATGTAATAAATCAAATAAGCTAATACTACTTGCATTCTGGTCAATAACAAGAGGAATTCCATCAACACCTAAATTCTGCCAGCCTAATGAAGAAAGATTTGAAGTGCCACTATCACTTGTTCCGGCATCTTGATAGCCAGTAATAAATTTAACATTATAATCTGAAAATTGTTGTTCAAGCTCATCAACTGATGGTGCTAAAGAAATACAGGTTCCTCACCAGCTTGCACTCATTTCAACAAAGATTATTGAATAACTACCACCGTTTAAATCACCATTAAAATCTGATAAATATAAATCATCACCAGCATTATATTCTTCAAATCCTGCACCTACAGTTAATTGACTATTTTGATGCTCTAGGCTTATTTGATCACCAGCACAATATGTTTGAGAAAAAGAAAATCCAAAAAATAATAAAAATAAGCCAATACCGATTTTGTTCATAATAACTCCAAATTTATATAAAAAATAATTCTAGTATAATATATTAACTATTAACGCTAGATAAAGTATCAAAATGTAACCTAAAAATTTGTTCTTAATGTTACTTTTAACCCGTCATCAAAATCAGGCTGCTGAATACAAGAGCCGTTTGCACACACCATCCCACCCTTTTGAGATCCAACAAATAAAGACAACTGAGTATCTTTAATGTTGACTGTATAATCGAAAGCATAGCAGTCTTCATTGTCTAAATCCAAATCAGCAAAAAATGTAAAAGACCACTTACCATAGTGACTGTAACTAGGGCTTAAATAAACAAAATTATATTCTTTATAATTAGTTGCATCATATTTATTTTGCAGTTCAAAGTAAACTGTGAAAGAATTACCTTTCTTTAATTTATAAACATATTGCATCGGTATTGTTTTTGCCTCAATAGTTTTATCAAAAAGTGATTCATAATAATGATCATAACCAATTCGGTAATAAAATTTATCATTTTTTGACCAATTACTAAATTCTATATAATATTGTTTGTAAGGAAGCAAAGTCATTATAGAAGTTAAATCGTTATAAATATTAAAATCAAATAAATCCTGATTTTCATAATTTTCTCTATGCTGAAGTGCAAATGCATATGAAATATTAAAAGATAAATTATTTTTATAAATTTTATTAATATCGATTTGGTGACCATATTCGCTGCTAAAATCGATAGAATGCAAATTCCTACCTATTAAAACAGAAGAGGGTTCTTTAAAAACAACAGGAGGATTGGCAAAAACATTATATAACATTGTAGTGTTATAATCTTTGTACTCATAAAGAATATCATAACCTAGAATATTAGTATAAATTGACATATAGTTTTTATATCCACTTTGTCTTTCAGATAATATCTTGTTATAAAAAACAAAAGACTTCTCCAAATTAAAATCAAACGTACCTAATACAAAAGAGATTCCAACGTTATGCTCTAAATTATTCATTTCTATATTAGGGTTTTCATTTACTATAAAATCAGTTAAACTACTTAAATGATTTCCTAAATCATTTGTAAGCGAAAAAAGGCTCATTAAATCTTTAGAATCATATTTTTGTTTGTATGCCATACTAAGGTAATGCAATTCAAAACTATCATGAAAAAATCGTGTCCCAATAACTCCAACACTATTTTTTATTGAGATTGAGGGTGAAATATCACCGGGATTAATTCTAGACTTCACATTATTAAATCCAATTGAAGAAAAAATATCAAACTTACTATTTAAATTATAATTTATATCTACACCATATAAGCTATTATCATAATCAATATCTTGATTTTGAAATGTGTGCAAAGATAAACCCATACCCTGTAATAAATATAAATTTCCAACTGTTAAATCATAGTTATTTCCTGAAAATTGAGCATACATAATATTAATGATATCATCAATATTATTACCATTCTCCCCAATTAATGGTGGAACGCTATACTCTAACTGAGTAAAAAAGTACAAACCATTATCATGAAATGTATTTATATCAATTGAATTTTCAAAAAAATTGCGACTTTCTCCCTTGCCATTTGCAATTTTTAATTCATATGTAATAATTGATTCAGCATTAGAAAATAAAAAAGAAATTAATACTAATAAGAAAAAATTTTTAATTTTATACAACCTACCTACTCGATGGTTTTATAATATTTAGTATATTAATAATACTCGAATCAGTAAGGGTTGTATCTGAAGATATTTCAGAGTACATCATAGAAACAATTTCTTGTTCTAGCTTTATCTCATCTCCGGGATTATAACCTGAATGTCTATTAATAATTTCGCCTTTATCATCAACAACTAAAAGATAAGGACAAACCTTAGCCCCGACTTTTCTAAAAAATAATGATTTAGGATCTAATAAAACTGGAAAAGAATAGTTCTGAGAATTTACAAAAGGTTTAACTTTATTTAATGTCCTAGAATTATCAGTATTAACACTTAAAACTTTAAAACCATATTTTGAATATTTTAAATTAAAATCACTTAAATAAACCATTTCTTTTTTACATGGTTCACAAGCTAAAAACCAAAAATTAATAACAGTATAACTACCATCAATCATCTCATATAAATCTATCTTTTTTTTATCTAAACTCTTCAACTGACCATTAGGCAAAGATTCTGCATATAAATTAAAACTTATAAGTAATAATATAATTTTAAACATCTTAATTATTTCCTAAATATGAACTTAACTCATTTGTCAAATTGTTGAAATAGAAGAAGTCAACTGAAACATATTGGTATTCAAGATATTCTTTTTCGCTTAATGATATACTGTAACCATTTAACAATGAATCTAACTGAAAATTAAATTGAACGGTTGATTTACCTGGAGTAATTGATACCAATGGAGAAAACTGATTTGAAAAGTCAACTTTAATACCTTTACTTAAAATAGAATTAAAATCAGAATTATTATTATTCCATGAGTCAATAATTACTTTACTTACATTATCTTCTGAATCAATAAAAAATAAAACAGGAATAATTTGATAATTCATAGAAGACAAGTAATTATTTAAATCTTCATCAATATTAAAGTACTCTTTATTGATTTCATATATGACTGTTCCATTTAGGTTTTCTTTTTTTTCATAAGGTATATTATTGAACATAGCAATAAACTTATTATTTATAGAATACTCTACAGGAATTGTTATTTCAATCAAATTATCAGATGTTTCCTTTAATATATTTGAAATATTCACATCATAAAGATTAGTTTTTATACCGTCTAATATTTCTAATAAGTACGTAGTATTTTCAAATATATCCTCATGATTTTTTACATTTTTTAAAGCCATAGGTTCTTTAATATTTTTTTTATCATGAATTACTTTTATATTTTTTTTAAAACTAGATTTATTTTCAAAAGCTATAGTGCCTTTACTTTTATCTAAATTAGAGCAATTATTATTCCCATTACATACACCACAGTCATCTAATTTTGAATTACCCCAACAGATACCTTCACAATCAAGTCCCTTGTCATTCAAAAAATTAGTTTTACCACCAACGCATACAGAACAATCATTGATGAAAGCTAGTCCACCCCATTCACCATTACAATCTTGAGTACAATCATTAGCACTACTGTAGTCACATTCACCGCAATTATCTATAATTGCAAGACCATTTGGATTACCCATACAATCTGAACATGATGAATTATCACCACCACAAACACCGCATGCATCAAACATTGTTTTTCCATAGCAAACACCATTACAATCAAATCCTAAATTAATATTATTATTAGTATTACCATCGACACAAACATTACATTCATTAAGATAAGCTGTACCATTACAATCTCCATTACAATCTAAAACTGCTCCTCCACCACATACTCCAAGACAATCCATCCCAGAAGATTCATTAACTTCATCTGAAATACACATATTACACTCATTTAAATATGCATTGCCACCCCAAATTTCTTTACAATCTTTTTTACAATCATTATCTCTATCATAATCACAAATCCCACACTTATCTAATTCTGCACTTCCCCAGCATGTTCCCTTACAGTCAATGTTAGCATTTCCATTACATACTCCTTCACAATCTTCAATAGAAGAGCCATTACACTCACCCAGACAATCTAACTTTGCTGTTCCACTACATACACCCATACAATCATAATACGGACAAAAAAGAGGTAAAACACTGTCATTCATACAAACACTTAAAGCTCTTTCAATACACTCATTATCAGTAGACTTACAGTAATACGATCTAAATGCTTTTTTTTCCCAAGTATTAACATCATAAGCATCAAAAGATATAATGATGTTATCATACGATGATAAAAATCTTCCATTAATTAAAACTCCATTATCTAAATCAGAGTTTTTTTCGTAGATCGATGGAATAATTTTAGGGGCGTATGAGATATTCATATAATCTAAATCTGAAAAATTATTAATTATATATGATGGTAAAATCTCAGAAAAAGAATCCAACTTATAATCTCTTGAGATATTATCAAATTCCATTAAATATAAATTTTCGTAAGAAAACAATGAGCTTAATGTAATTAAGATAGTAAGAAGAAATTTATTCATATATACAATATATCAATGATTTGAAAATTCATCAATTACTTTTAAATATAATTATTTTAATAAAATCACTTTGTTATTAGCAATTATTTGATTGTCAATAGAAATTTGAATAAAATAGATTCCACTTGCTTGATCAACTGCCATCCAATTGATTTTATTCAAGCCTGACATCATACCTTTGTGTAAGACAGCAATTTCTTGTCCTGCTAAATTATATACTCTAGCCTCTACAAATTTAGAGCCATCTAATTCTAAATCAAAGTTAACAACTGGATTAAATGGATTTGGATAAGCTGAACTTAGCTTGAAACTATCAGGATTTTCTAAATTATTAAACTCAATAGGATTAAATCCATTACCTAAACTCATATCAGGAATAAATGTTATCTCTTGTTCAACATCTAAATAACTATCTGAAATATTATCATATATTTTAAAAGTTAAATTCGTTCCTTGGTTATTACCATAAACCATTAATGGAAAAATGACATTGCCATCAAGTGGAAAATATACTCCCTCAGCATAACCAGCACATGAAAAACCATCAAATGCAACTAAAGTATAGTCTAAATTATCAACTCTAGAATTATCAATATATATCGCAGATGTTATTGTTGCGTTATGCTCATAATCGTGAATATTTAAACCAAATTTATCATTTGAAAATTCAGAAGCAGATGATATTGCTCTTGATAGAACTCCTTCATTATATACAAACTCAGTATCATTATTTAATTTAATAATATAACCAAGTAATGGATTCATGTTTGTTAAAGTACCAAACCAACCAAATCCTGAATAATAATCTGCATAAGCTGTCTGACTTTTAATAAACTGAGCATTTCCTTCAGGAATATTTGATAATGCAACACTCACATCCAGAGACAATTGAGGAGTATATCCTATCCAATTAAACCCAGAACCTAAGTCTAAAACAGACTCACTTACATCAACTGGCATACCACCTAGTGTCATTGTATCATCTTGAGTCATATTTAACTTGTACATAGATACATTATTAATATCTGTTAACGTTCCAAACCAACCAAAACCTGGGTAATAATCTGCATAAGCTGTCTGATTTTTAATAAATTGAGCACTACCTTCTATAGAAGAAAATACATTATTTAAAGCCATGTCATCATTTAACACATTTAAAGATACCCAATTCCAACCACTTGGAATATCCAAAGTAATATCAATACCAATATTTATATTTAAAATTTCTGGATCAACTACTGAACCTTCAATCATATCACTTGTAAATTCGAAAGACTCAGATAAATCATACATCTGATCTGACTCATAATCATAATATTTAAAAGTAATTTCCTCACCAGAAGCCTCATTACTATAAATAAGTGTTAAAAACTGATAAGTACCGGAATAAGGACCAAAAGGAACTTCTGATGCTGAAGAAAAACCTCTCAAGTCACCATTAACAAACGCACCCAGCAAGTCGTTTGGACTTCCAATATTTTCACCATCAAGAAGTACAGCAGCAGTTATTGAACCACTATTTTGATATAAAGATATATCATCAAAGTATCCATCACCATTGGAATCCCAAGCTGGACAATTATCGCAATCTAACGGACAATCTAATGCATCACAAACAAATGAACCATCCCAGCATTCTACATCTTGACCAGGTCCATTACACAGTCCACAATCATCAATCTCTCCAACACACTCATCAACATCATCACAAATACCATCTTGATCAGCATCAATACCATCACCTCCGCAAATACCACACTGATCTAAAATATTACTGTCACAATCACATGAACCATCAGAAATTCCATCACCTCCGCAAACACCACACTCATCTAATACATTTCCATCACAATCACATGCACCATCTGGGATATCACAAAGATAAATTTCAGTTACAACTGTAAATAGACCATTAAAAGTACCATTACCTGCAGAAATTTCATATTCTAATGTATACTCTTGCTGTGAAGATTCATCCCACACTTTAAGAACCATATCATTCCCAGAAACACTTCCGGGAAGAACTGGACCACCAAATAAAGATAAGTCAACAGATGAAATTGCAGGTATTTCTAATTGACTACCTAACCAAATACCTTCACCAACTAATACTTCTCCAGTGTTACCATTAGAATCAATAAGACCATTTGAATCAAACAAACCGATTTGATCATTTACATCTAAATTTGAAATTGAATCTTGAAAAATAAACAATGTTGATTCCCCTGTTTCTTCAATTTGAATTGGGAAATATGGTATATAAGGACATTCACTTAATTCACAAACAGTAGAACCATCCCAACATTGAGATGTACCAGGTCCGTTACATAGACCACAATCATCATATTCACCAATACAGTCGTCTTCACTGTCGCATATACCATCTAAATCTGCATCAATATTGCCATCACAGTCACATTCACCAGGTTGAATATACACACAAGTTCCATCATCTTCCTGAGCAGCAGGGTCAAAATTACATGCCAAGGAATCAGTACAACCTAATGCTCCAACATTAACTAAGACACCATCAAAAACTGCAATAACATTTCCAGAAGGACTAGAAATATTAATATTATCAGAAATTCCCGTTAAAAAGGGTGAATAATCACATTGATAAGCTAAGTCAACTAATAAGCCACTACTACCAGAAGGAATTACACCTCCATTTGCAGAAATAGTCTGATTGATAATTTCAACATTATAACCATTATCATATATTAAACCCCCAGATGAACCACTAAATACAACTAACGAATTATCAATTGTAAATTCAATGTCACTAATTTCTATCGGAGTATCGACTAAAATTTCCATAGAAGTACCTATAACATTCCCAAATGATAATGTAACTGTACAACTAGAATTATCACCTTCACATACGCCACACTCATCATTTATAGCATCACCATTTGGAATACCAGCACAATCTGAACAAGAGGAATTATCACCATCACAAACACCACACTCATCCACCAAAGCAGAGCCACCACATTCACCAGAACAATCTAAAATATTTCCATCACAATCACATTCTCCAAAATTAATATCTGAGCACCCACATTCATAAACTGCACCTGGACCATCACAAACACCACATTCATCAAAAAGATTTCCATCACAATCACATGCTCCATCAGGGATTTCACACAGATAAATTTCGCTAATAACAGAAAATAAACTATTAAAAGTTCCAGAACCATTTAATACATCATAGTCAACGGTGTATTCTACAGACTCATCTGCTTTCCATATTTTCAGAACCATGGAGTTGCCATCACTAGTTCCAGGTAATATTGGACCACCAAATTCAGATAAATCAATAGATGAAATAGCAACAACTGACAACTGATCACCTGACCATATACCTGAACCTACTAATACTTCCCCGGTATTTCCATCAGAATCAATAATTCCATTTAAATCATACAATCCTAATTGATCACCTTCATTTAAGCTTGAAATTGAATTTTGAAATATAAATAATGTAGATTCTCCTGTTTCTTCAAGTTGAACATCAAAATAAGAAGGACAATTTGTTAATCCACAAATATCTGAACCATCCCAACATTGCTGTGTTCCTGGACCATTACATATTCCGCATCCATCATATTCACCAACACAATCATCAACGTCATCACACAAACCATCTAGATCTGCATCAACTCCTGAACCTCCACAAACATTACATTCATCTAAAACGTTTCCATCGCAATCACATGTTCCTTCTAATAAATCTAAGCAACCACATTCATAAATTGCTCCAGGACCATTACAAACTTGACATTCATCATACTCCCCTACACAATCATCTATATCATCACACACACCATCTTGATCAGCATCAATACCAGAACCACCACAAACACCACATTCATCAAAAAGGTTTCCATCACAATCACATGTGCCCTCTGGTATATCAGAACAACCACACTCATAAACTTGCCCAGGACCACCACAAACTCCGCAATCATCAAAAGTATTTCCATTACAATCACAATCTCCATCTGGAATATCACATAAATAAACTTCACTTACAGCAGTAAAGAGTCCATTAAATACGCCAGAACCAACTGCAATATCATAGGTCACATTATACTCTATTTCATCAGAACTATCCCACACTTTCAGTGACATAGGTTGACCAGATACTGCGCCAGGTAATATTGGACCACCAAATTGAGATAAATCAACAGAAGTTATTGCTGCTATTTCTAATTGACTACCTTCCCAAAAACCCGTTCCAACAAGTACTTCTCCAGTATTGCCTTCAGAATCAATAATACCATTTAAATCAAATAAAGCAATTTGATCATTAACATCTAAATTTGTAATTGTATCCTGAAATATGAAAAGAGTTGATTCTCCTGTCTCGTCTAAATCTAATACAAAGTAAGGTTCAATAGGACAATCAGCTAAATCACAAACTTCTGAATCATCCCAACATACTAGTGCACTTTCACAACCACAATCATAAATAGCTCCAGGACCATTACAAACTTGACATTCATCATAATCACCAACACAATCATCAATATCATCACATACACCATCTTGATCTAAGTCAATACCAGAACCTCCACAAACGCCACAATCATCCAAAACACTTCCATCACAATCACAAAATCCTTCAGCAATATCAGAACACCCACATTCGTAAACTAAACCTGGACCACCACAAACGCCACAATCATCTAAAATATTTCCATCACAATCACATGCACCATCAGGAATTTCACAAAGATAAATCTCGCTGATGACTGTAAACAAGCCATTAAAAGAACCATTCCCACTAGTAGAATCATAAGTCACATCATATAAAACATTTTCAGAATTATCCCATACTCTTAGAGACATTGAATGACCTGATACAGCTCCAGGTAAAACGGGCCCGCCAAATTGAGATAAATCAACAGCTGTTATTGCTGTAACTTCTAACTGCTCACCACTCCAAACACCTGAACCAACTAATATTTCACCAGTGTTACCATCACTATCTAATACACCATCTAAATCAAAAATACCTACTTCATCTCCATCATTTAAAGTAGTTATAGAATCTTGGAAAATAAATAGCGTTGATTCTCCTGTTTCTTCAATATCAACATTAAAATATAATTCTAAACAAGTTGAACCATCACCTCCACATACTCCACACTCATCCTCCAAAGAAAAACCATTACAAACACCAGCACAATCTTCCTCAGCTGTTCCATCGCATACGCCAAGACAATCAAATAAACCACTTTCGCAATCAGGCGGTTGGTGATAGCTCACATCAAAACCATTCCCAGAAGTATCAGAAAACACAATACCAGTTAAACCGTAGGGTTCACCATTTAAAGACAAAGAAGTTAATGTTCCACAGCCTGATGGTATAGTTGCACCAGTAAATGAAAATCCTAAAACAGTAGAACCTCCTGCAGATACTGTGAATCCAGCTGAAGCAGCATCACCACCAGAAGCTCCACTTGCAGTTGTTCCATCAACTTCAAACTGGAAACCAGCAATATCTGTATTTACATTATACCAAACATCACCGCCATCTAAAGAAATTGTATTTTGAGGCATATCGCAAGGGTCAGCAATTAAAAAATTGATTGAAAAAAATAATGTCATTAATGAAAAAAATCTTCTCTGGAAAGTAATCATAAAGTTCTCCTAAATAATAGTAATCTAATCATAAAAAAAATCGAAGGTATAATATACGACAAACTATAATTAAAGCTATACCTAAAATGAATTTAAGTTTTAAAATAACTTATATCCACTTTTTACTCGTAACAATATGTAACTCTAATTTTTACAAATAGTTTGTAATTAATTTTAAAGCTTTATCAAGATTTACTTTAGTTACTGAAGATATTTTTAGAACATTATTTTTTTTGTTCAAGCCTGTACTATCTTTTTTATCAAGAACAGTATCTAATTTACTTAATAAAATAATAGAGGGTTTCTGAAGTAGCTTTTCATCAAATGATTTCAACTCATTACATAAAAGATCATATTCTTCTCTAATATCATTGGAATTTAAATCAATAATAAATACTAAAATCTTAGTTCTTTCAATATGCTTAAGAAATTGAGTACCCAGTCCTTTTCCACTTGAGGCTCCTTCTATCAAACCAGGTATATCTGCCATCACAAATGATTTATATTTATCATACTTAACAATCCCTAGGTTGGGTATTAAAGTTGTAAAAGGATAGTCTGCAATTTTAGGTTTTGCATTAGAAACAGACGATATGAATGTGGATTTACCAGCATTTGGGAATCCAACTAATCCCACATCTGCTAACACTTTTAATTCTAATTCTAAATTTAATAAAGTACTTTTCTCTCCTGGGTTAGAAAATCTTGGAGCAGGGTTTTTATTTGTTTTAAATCTTGCATTACCAAAACCACCATTCCCTCCTTTGCAAATTGTAATTTTTTCGTTGTCCTTACTAAAATCATGAATTATTTTATTTTGATCAATATCTTTTACAATTGTACCAATAGGTACTTTCAAGATTATATTTTCCGCATTTTTACCATGCATATTTTTTCCTTTACCATTTTCTCCTGATTTGGCAAAGTATTGTTTATTATACGAATAATCCTGCAAAGTTGACAACTTTGAATCTGATATGAAAACTACGCTACCACCATTTCCGCCATCTCCTCCAGATGGACCACCTTTAGGTCTAAATTTTTCTCTTAAAAAAGCTACACATCCATCTCCACCTTTACCAGAACTAACTGATATTTTTGCATAATCTATAAATTTCATATAAGAAAATTACATATTATCAATTAATGCTTCTCCAAATTCTGAACATTTCAGTAATGTTGCTCCTGACATTTGCCTTTCAAAATCATATGTCACTAATTTTTTGCTTAATGTTTTATCAATAGATGATATAATCATATCTGCAACTTCATGCCATCCAAGATACCTAAACATCATTTCACCAGATAAAATCACTGAACAAGGGTTAACTTTATCGAGCCCAGCATATTTTGGTGCTGTCCCATGAGTTGCCTCAAATAATGCTTTTCCAGATTCATAATTTATATTAGCACCAGGAGCTATACCTATACCTCCAACTTGAGCAGCTAGTGCATCTGATATATAATCACCATTTAAATTCATTGTGGCAATAACATCATATTCTTTAGGTCTAGTTAAAATTTGCTGTAAAAAAGCATCAGCAATTACATCTTTAATTACTATTTTACCATCTGATACAGCCATATTCATTTTATTATCTGCAGATTCCTTACCTTCATTTTCTGCAATCCTATCATATTGAGCCCATGTAAATACTTTATCCTTGTATTTTTTTTCTGCAAGCTCATAACCCCATTTCTTGAAACTGCCCTCTGTAAACTTCATTATATTGCCTTTATGAACCAATGTAACACTGCTTCTATTATTACTAATAGCATAATCGATAGCATCAATTACTAATCTTTCAGTTCCTTCCTTTGAAATAGGTTTGATACCTAGTCCACAAGAATCAGGAAATCTAATTTTATCATATTTATCTTTAAAACTTTCTTTTAAAATATTTAAAAATTTAGTCGTTTGTTGATCACCTTCCTCAAACTCAATACCTGCATATATATCTTCGGTGTTTTCTCTGAATATAACCATATCAATGTCGCCAGGATTCTTAACAGGAGAAGGAACATTATTAAACCATCTTACAGGTCTTAAACAAACATATAAATCTAATTTTTGTCTTAGAGCCACATTTATTGAACGGATACCCCCTCCGATTGGAGTTGTCAAGGGTCCTTTAATAGCAACTAAGTATTCATTAATTAACTCTAAAGTTTCATTTGGTAACCATGTATTAGGACCATAAACATCGTTTGCTTTATCACCAGCATATATTTCAAGCCAATCGACAGCTTTATTATTTCCATATGCTTTTTTAACAGCAGCATTAAAAACTTTAACTGAAGTTTTCCATATATCAGAACCAATACCATCACCTTCTATAAACGGAATAATAGGATTATCAGGAACTAATAATTTTCCATTACTATGCATCTTTATTTTAGAACCAAACTCAGGACTTTTTACATTTTTTATACTCATTATATATCCAATCTTTTAAAAATTCTTGTATTTTACAACGATATTTTACGAATAAAGAAAACTAGATTTTTAATTATTTTTTTAATTACTTTGTATTGCAGTAATAGCACTTACATAAATAATATCTTCAACACTACATCCTCTTGATAAATCATTAACAGGCTTATTTAATCCTATTAAAATAGGACCTAAAGACTGATATCCTGCTAAGTGATTCGTAATCTTATACGCAATATTGGCTGAATTTAGATCAGGGAATATAAATACGTTAGCATCACCAAATAATTTTGAATTTGGCATTTTAATCGATGATATTTCTGGATTCACAGCTGCATCAAATTGCATTTCACCATCATGTATAACATCATCATATCTAGAAGAAAATAATTTAACAGCATCTTGAACTTTAGTTACTTTGTAATGCTTTGCACTGCCAAGGGTAGAAAAAGATAAAAAAGAAACTTTAGGAGCCTTGCAAAGTATTAAATCATGTAGTTTAGATGCCTGATACCCTATATCACATAATTGCTCTGCGCTTGGATCAGGTATAACACCACAGTCTGAGTAAGTATACAGTTTTTTAAAGTCTGGAGATAACATAAAAAAAACGCTTGATACCCATTTGGTGGATTTTTTTAAACCAATTATTCTTATAGCTGATCTTAAAACATTAGATGTTGTATTAATTGCACCAGCCACAACGCAATCAATATCATTATTTTCAAGTGCCAATAATGATAGATTAAGATCATATTTAATATAATCTGAAATCATTTTAGAAGTCCAATTTTTAGAAAAAGGCTTAGAAGAAATAATATCGATATACTTATTATTATTTTTTTTTATATCTTCTAAACTAATAATTTCAAAACCCATTTTTTTTAACTTTTCACTTGCTTTTCTAACTCGACTATCTGATTCTTCAGGTAAACAAATTTTTTTATTTTTTGATAAAGCTCTATCTACTATGCTGTTTCTAATATCGTTCATTATATTCTATCTTTAACCTTTTTGATTATGGATTCTGGAGCATAATCTTTCACATCACCTCCAAGAGCAATGACCTCTTTTAATAATGAGGAACTTATATGTGTAAACTTTTCATGTGGCATCATAAATAAAGTAGATATATTATCATTTAATTTTCTATTCATAAGAGCCATTTGAAATTCATACTCAAAATCAGACAGTGCTCGCAAACCTCTTATTATAATTTTGCTTTCTTCTTGAACTGCGAAATCAACTAATAATGAATTAAATACTTTGACCTCAACATTTGGATAATTATTTAATGAACTTTCAATCATCATTCTGCGTTCCATATCATCAAATAAAAAGTTCTTCTTATTATTATCTTTAATTACTCCTACTATAAGTTTATCGTAAATTTTTGAACATCTTTTAATGATATCCATATGGCCATAAGTAATAGGATCAAAAGATCCTGGATAAATTGCTTTATTCATTCTTTCCTCCAAAATATTAATTGAGAATTTCCATATTTTTTTATTTTTAAATTTATATCACATTCTATTTTTTCCTTTTTACTCTCATAGCAAAAAGTTCCTCCCTTTTTAAGAATATTAGATACTTTAGGCATCAACTCAGTAAAAAAAAAATTGCCATATGGAGGATCAGCAATAATCAAATCAAATTTATACTTTTCTCTATTTAAAAAATTAAATACATCATTTTTATATATTGTGAAAAACTCACTTTCAATACTTAGTAAATCAAGATTATTATTTAAAATATTGAGTGCTTTTATATTATGATCAACAAAACATACTGACCTTGCTCCCCTACTAATTGCTTCAATACCAACTGAACCAACACCACAAAAAAGGTCTAAAACAATTTTATTTTGTAAATTGCCAAGAGTATCAAACATAGATTTTCTAACTCTTGCCTGAGTAGGCCTCACAGATTCAATATTAAAATGTTTTAATTTTCTATTTTTATATTTTCCTGCTATTATTCTAATCATTTAAAATAGTCATCTGATAATATTCATTATTATTATTCGATTTTATTAGATTAAGCTTGAAATTATAAACATAACTCTTAGTTGCTTCAAAAATATTTTTTATATCGAGACTATCTCCCACAATAATTAAATTGTTATTGACTATATCCTTTTCAATATTTATTTCTTCTATATAGTTAATAATACTAAAAAGATCATAGAAGTCAATATTATTTTTCAAATTATAACTATTCCTTATGTGTATTTGAGATTCCTTATTATTAATTAGCAATCTAACATCGCCATATTTGGAATCATAAAAATCATAGTCTTCATAAACACTACCAGGTTCATTATAATCTAAGATTATCTTTAAATCATTGTGCAAAAAATTGATCGAATAAATTCGATTATTATTTGATTCACTAAATATTTTAGTAAAATCTACTTCAATTTTATTAGAATAAAGGGATAAAGAGCTAATGTATATGCTATAAGAAAAGAACAAAAACAAAACTAATGTTATTAGTTGAATTAAGTTAAAATATGAAAATTTATTTCTATACCGCTTACCCTTCTTAGTATTTTTTCTAAATTCTTCAAAATTCTTTTGATTTTTTTTATCACTTTTTTCACCAGATACAGTACTATGTTTAAACTTAGAATTTAAATTACTTTGAATACCTGTATTATTAAGTAAGTTCATTAAATATCTAATCCTTTAAAAGCAATTCCATTTTCTACATAGGATAAAAATTTTAAAGGATTATAATCTTTTGTTTTATCAATTATTTTATTAAAGTTTAAAACTTTAATATTTTTAAAATTCAAATCTATTATTTTATTTATATTTAATTTACTCTGCATAGTTTGATATATATAAATATTTTTAAATCTATGGAAATTAGACTTATTAACTACTATCTCAGTAACACAATTAATTAATAATTCCTTGTAAATACTAGACCCAACATACAACCTAGAAATATACTCGTTATTTTTTTTATATAATTCCAAATAAGCTTTTAATTTGTATCCATCGTAAAGAACTAATTTGTGTGTGTTGTTATTACAAATTTTCCAAATTAAGTACTCATCATCAATTTCATTATTATAAATTTGTTTTGCTCCTAAAGCTGCTGAAAATATATCAATTGATAAATACCTTAATTCATAACCTAATGCTAATGAACAATTTAAAATATTATCTTTAATGTTTCGTGGTAAATATACACCAAGATAATCAGATAATTTATTTGAGTAAAGGGGGAAATAATAATTATAATGATTTTTACAAAAATGACTGCCTAAAATATTTGATTCATGCCAATCAATAATATTTTTATTTTTATCATTTGAATCTAGGACTTCCATTCCTGACAATGATAAGTGACTACTATTTAAAACTATTGATAAAGACTTCGACTCTGATTTTACTTTAGATTTGTAAAGTTCAAGGATATCTCTCAAATCATTTTCATTTTTGAAATCTAGATTTAATTTAACATGTTCTAAATTAATAATTATGGGACCTTTTTCAGTAGAGACCCATTCTATGCAAAAAAAACCTCTAGAAGTTTGAGATATAGAAAGCAAAAAAAATCCTTACTTCTCTGCCCAGCTCTTAACTCCTCCTAAAATATATTCTTCACTACCAGGATTATACCTGAAGATACCATATCTTAATTCTTTATCTTCATTTGTTACAGGAGAAGTGATTTTAAATACTGAATCATTATCTTTATTTTTTTCAATATTTAAAATAAATTTTTTATTTTTATTTGACTCTGAAATTGGGCAATAAATTAAATCGTCACTCAAATGAAATCTTCTTCGTAAATAATTTGATTGTTTTTCTAATCTGTCTATACTTTCAAATGCAATAATTTCATTAAATTTTTCATCACTCTTATATCTGTTAAATAATCTAGAATTAACTAAAAGTGTATCAAGAAAATTTGTTTCGCTATTTAACATTGAAATTGTATAAATCGTATCAGTAACTTCATATTTTAAAACTTCAATAGAGCTGAAAGTTGTATCGACTATGATGTGGAAATCTGAGTCTAAATTTACATTATATATTTTATTATTAAGGTATATGGTTTGGTTTCCAGTAAATAAGCTATCCGCAATCAAGGAGTCTGTTGCAGATTCCACCAAAGAAAATAATTCATTAGTATCTAATGTATATTCACCAGTTAATTCAAAATAAAAATCCTCAGCTTTAGAAATTATATCCATTTTTTCTCTTCTTAAATTCTTGAAACCATCTTCCTCCTGCCAAATAAATTGAGGAATAAAAATCATTAATGCCATAATAAGAATCGAAATAAAAATAGCCCAATCTAAAATACCAATTTTCTTATCTTTAAATTTTTGATACACTTATAATACTCCTTTGATGAAATTAATCATTGCTAATTTTTTTGAATTCAGTTTCACTATCTAAATTTAGTCTTAAATCTTGTAAAATGCTCTTAGTTTTATTATTTATTTTAGATGGTATAATGATATTAATTCTAACATATTGGCTACCGGACCTATGTCTATTTAATTCATTTATACCTTTATTTTTTAATCTCAACAACTGACCATTATTTATTCCCTCTGGAACTTTCATTTTCACAAAACCACTTAATGTTGGAACTTTAATTTCGGTTCCTAAAACGGCATCTACATAATTAATCAAACAATCAATATAAATATCATTGTTCGAACGTGAAAATAATTCATGATTCTTTTCTTTAAAGTATACTATTAAATTTCCATTTTGACTTCCTACTATACTTTTATCACCTTCGCCATCCAAAGTCATAAAATTACCTTCTCCAACACCAATAGGAACATTAATTTTAATCTCAGCAGTTTTTTGTATTCTTCCACCTCTATAACCCATACCAGAACAAGATGAACAAGGTTGGACATTAACAACTTGGCCTAAAAAAGACTTTTGTACAAATCTAACTTCTCCACTTCCGCTACATTCAGAGCATTTGATAGCTTCCTCATTTGATTTTTCCCATCTTTTAATTTTAATAGTTTTGGTTGTACCTTTAAATATTTCTTCAAGTGAAAGATTAATTGTGATCTTCAAATCATTACCTCTAGAGGAATTATTTTGCCTAGAACTCCTTCCACCAAAAATATCTCCTCCACCAAAAATATCACTAAAAGAACCGCCGCCACCAAAAACACTATTAAAAATATCTTCCACATTAATTCCACCAGAAAAACCTTGGCCTTGAGAACCAAATTGTTGATATTGCTGATGTCCCATTTGATCATATCTATTTTTTTTATCTTGATCACTTAAAACTGAGTAAGCTTCTGCAGATTCCTTGAACTTTTCTTCTGATGCTTTATCACCTGGATTCTTATCTGGATGATATTTCATTGCTACTTTTCTATATGCTTTCTTTATTTCGTTAGCATTTGCATTTTTATCTACATTTAATATATCATAATAATCTCTCATAAATTACTCACTCACCACTACCTTAGCATGTCTTAAAACTTTGTCTTTGTACATATATCCTTTTTCGTATTCTTCAATTACTAAGTTCGAATCTTTTTTTGACTTTTTCATCATTATTGCTTCATGAAATTCTGGATTAAAATTTTCATTCATAGAATCATAAGTTGCTATCTCTTTTGACTCTAGTAAATTTGTAATTTTAGATTTAATCATACTAAAACCATCAAAAATAGATTTATTTTTTTTTACATCTTTTAAATTTAAGGTTCTATCAATATCGTCTAAAATAGGGAGAATAGACTTAAAAAAATCAAAGCCTTCATATTTAATTAATTTTTCAATTTCATTAACTTTTCTTTTTTTAAAATTATCAAACTCAGCTAGAAGCCTAATATGCTTGTCCTCGCTCGATTTTACTTTAATTTTTAATTCATTAATATTCTGCTTCGTTTTAGAACTTTTAGAAATATTTTTTTTCTTAGGTGTTTTTTTAATTTTATCTGATGTCTTAGGCATATTTTTCCAATTATTTTTTATAAATTTTATTAATTGATCTTGTACTGCTAATCAAACCAAGGAAACTTCCAAAAAATAAATTAAATGTAACTATGAAGTTATAATTAGCTGAGTTAAACTCATAGTATGGAAGTATAATATAAAGAGAAATATTATCTACAAGGAAAAGCATGATTAATGAAATAATAGAACCAAATAAACCAACCAAAATTCCATTAATAATATACGGTGCTTTAATAAATAAATCATTTGCACCTAATAACTTTAAAACTTTAATCTCATCTTTTTTTGAATGAACTACTAGTAATATAGTATTAGAAACAAAGAAATATGAAACTACTATTATAAACAGGCCAATTAAAAAAGAAAAACTTAGAAGATTTCTAATAGAACGATCAAATTTTACAATTGACTCTTGAGGAAAAATTGCATCTTCGACACCAGCTATATATTTAATCTCTTTAGTAATTTTTGACATAGAATCATAGGATCTATAATCACTAGATATTCCAAATATACCTCCCATTGGCAAAGGATTTTGTCCAATAATTTTAGTGACTTCTTCATTAAATTCATCTTTGAAAATATTAGCAGCTGCATCTTTATCAATAAAAACGCCATCTTCTATACCATCAATAAATAAAATTGCATTAAAAATATTTAGTGATGCTTCTTGGCTTAAATCATCATCAAAAAAAACTTCTATTTTATATTCATTTTTAAAATCAGATGTAAAAGATTCTAAATTTATATAAAGATAGTATGAAACTGAAAGCACAAGTAAGCTAATACCAATTGTTACAGCTGATATTATAGATGGAATTAACGAACGATATATTGTTTTAAATCCTTCTTGTATCAAATAAATAACTTTGTTTATAAACATCAGACCATTCTACCTTTACTTAATTCAATAAATTTTTTATTTCTAGGTTTTATTAATGGGAAATTATGGGTGGACATTAAGACAGCTGATCCATTATCTGTAAAAACTTCCAAAAGATCTAATATTTCGTCAGAAATATTAGGATCTAAATTACCAGTAGGTTCATCAGCTAAAATTATTTTAGGATTATTTACTAAAGCTCTTGCAATAGCGATACGCTGCTGCTCTCCTCCACTTAATTCAAGAGGATATGATAGCTCATAATTTGACATGTTAACTTTATTTAATGATTCTCTGACCATATGTTTAATGTTTTTATTTGAAACTCCTAATATTCTAAGGGGTAAAGCCACATTATCGTACACACTTCGATTATTTAATAATTTAAAATCTTGAAAAATCATTCCAATTTGATTTCTAGTATTTGATATTGATAAATTACTACTAGAATTAGAGATTTCTTTATTATTAAGGAATATTTTCCCAGAATCAATATGTATATCTTTATATATTGTTTTTAATATAGTCGATTTACCTGCTCCGGTTGGACCCATTATAAAAACTAATTCTCCTGGATTAACCTCAAATGAAATATTAAAAATACCTATATTTTTTTTATACGTAGCTGTTACATTATCAAATCTAATCATAAAATATTTACCTAGTTACTGATATAAAAATTTAAATATATAAAAACAAAATATATACTAATAAATAATAAACTAAATTTTTTACTAATTTTTTTAAACAATAATAATGATATAACAACAAAGAATGTTAAAAGAATCATATAATTATTATAAATAATTAAATAGCCATAATTGAAATATATATCCTTAATTATACTAGATAATCCAATTGCAAAAACAATATTAGCAATATTTGATCCGATAATATTTCCGATAGAAATATCAATTTGTTTTTTTAATATGGAATTTATTGATACAATTATCTCTGGAACACTGGTCCCAAGCGCAACAACTGTCATACCAATAATCATATCACTGACTCCTAATTTTAAAGAAATTCCTATAGCGCCGTCTATAAACAAATTAGAACCATAATAAATTAATACTGAGCTAAAAATGACTTTTAAAACCGCATAATCTGAATGATTATTATTATCAAATTCAAAATTATCATTGTTAAAGTAAATTATTGAAACTACTATATAAACTACAAATAAAGAAATTAAAATTAATCCAGAATAAACTGAAATATGAGCATTAAGAAGTATAAAATAAAATAAGGTTGTTATAAATAACAAAAATAATAAATGAAATTTGATATTTTTATCTTTATTTATATTTATTGCTCTAAACAAAAGCAAAACACCAATAACCAAACTTATATTTGCAATATTCGAGCCTACAATATTCCCTATTACTATGTTAGAATTACCATTAATATTTGCAATTATACTTACAACTATCTCTGGTAGGCTAGTTCCTAAAGCAACAATAGTACTTCCAATAAATATTTTTGATAGGTTAAATTTAGTTGCAATAGCAATAGCATTGTCAATTAGAAATTCAGAGCCAATATATAAAAAGATTCCTCCTAAAAGAAATATTATATATGGATTTAAAAAGATAAATTCAAACATAAATTTTCTTTTCTTTTATATAGTTAATAACTTTTTTATCAAGCATAGGCTCAATATTAGCAAACGATTTATTTAATATATTTCCTCTAATCATATTAGAGGATATATTAACATTAAAATTCTCAACAAATTTAAGATTGTATTTCAAACTTTTACTCAATTCTATATTTTTTAAAACAGATCTATTAAAACATAAAATTTTCACTTTTGATAGTATATAATTAATATTTTTCCAATTTTTTAAATTTAATAACTGATCATTACCTAATATCATTGTTATATCTGATGATTTATATTTTTTTTTCAAATAATCAATTGTTAAATACGTATAATTATTAATTGATGATTTTAATTCAAATTCACAAATATTAATTTTATTATGAGCAAATAAAATACTTAGCATTTTTTTTCTTTGTTTTGCAGATGCAATTGGATGATTTTTTTTGTGAGGTGATTTTTTATTTGGTACTATAATTAGCTTATCACATTTTTCTAAACAGTAATTAACTATTGTTTCATGACCGTTGTGTGGAGGATCAAATGTACCGCCAAAAAAAAATATTTTCATTTCAAATAAGAAAGATAATAAGATTCATTTTCATTTAATTTCAAAGATTTGACTAGACTTGAAATTTCTTCGAAATTTGAATAATCAAGAAAATTATCTTTATGTTTGTCTAAGTAAATTTTTGCTTTATCGATATCCTCTATGCAATATATCAATGAAATATTTGCTAAAGCACTATTAACAAATTCAGTATCATAATAGTCATTAACTATATTCTCATAGTAAATAATGGCTGCATCTAATTCTTCCAATTTTATATATAATTTAGCTGTATAAAAAATTTTTTTTGCTAGCTTTGTTCTCAAGTCTAATATCATTATTTCAATATCTTCGATGTAGTCTCTCATGGTCTCTTTTTCAATAAAATATTGCAATTTTTCTATTGCAATATATGTATCTGATTGATCTTTATTGTATTCCAATGAAATATTAAAATAACACTTACATAACATGAATTGAGATTTTTTTACTAATTCTTCAATAGTATCATTTCTTGTTAAGTATTTATTATATTCAATAATAGACTGGCTGAAATCATTTAAGTAAAAATAACACTCGCCAATGTAAAACTGAGCAAGAGCAGAATATTCTGATAGAGGATCATTAAACATAATATAATTCAATTCATCAATTGCTCTTGAATATTTTTCATCTTTAATGAGATTTTTTACATAATCTATTTTATTACTAGATGGTTCTGTAGATACAATATATGTTCCACAGCTAGTAAATAAAAAAAGGAATGATATTAGATATAGTTTTACTACCATTGTAATGAAAACTCTATCCCATTTAATTTCATATTATTATCGTAAAGAGGTTGTGTCATATAATTTATACTTGATTTATTGCTAGCTAAATTTACAATAAATGCATCAAGCATACTAACAGCATGATTAATAAAAATAAATGTTAATGCATTTTCAGCAATATCATAATTTTTATTTGCTTTATCTCTAAGCTCATATTGGTAATATATTTTATTATCAGTATATGCATTTTCAGTATTATTTGTTAGTAATACGTAACTACAACTTCCATATTGAGCTATAGTATCTTCGCTACATTCTCCATCTTGAGTATCATCCCAACCTGCAAAAAACAAATCATACTTACCTATCCCTTCATAAAAATCATGATTTTTAACTACTTCAGCATCTTCAAAATAATTATTATCACATTCTTGATTATTAATAAAAGCATCATTACATTCTGTTTTATACGTATTTTCAAACCAACCATTACCATTTGAACTATTTGTTCTCCTTAAATAACCATCTAAATAAAACTCTATATGATGTGAATCATCCCATGGGTAAAAAAAATCGTTATTTGGGCCAAGCATCACTGAATTCACTGGATTACTTTCATCAGCATAAATATTAAGATCACTAATCCATCTATTAAAACTCCAATGATTATTTGCAAAATTTTTATATTGAACAACAAATTCATCGCCTTTATCTAAATACTTTGAACGTTTTGATAGATTTATTAATTCAAAAGCTAAATAAGCAATACCTCTCTTATAATTTTTATTATAAATTTGTCCAGCACCTGGCAAAATTGCAGATAAAGCAAGAGCTATGAATGCATTATTATTAGCTTTATTTTCTATTACATCTAAATTATTTTTGTTTACTAAATGATTAGTTGATTGAGACTGAAGTAGTGTAATAAAAAATAAAAGTATAAAAATCTTCAAAATAATCCTTAATTAAAATCAAATAAAATTTTCAAATACTGTTTTCCTTTATTATCCCAGGGGTCTGATAAAGGAATATGATATTCATAAGTTAAAGCAGTTGGATAGGAGTAAAAAGAATAACCCAATAACTTAACTTCTAAACCAATTGAATATTTATATGCATTATATCTTTCCCTTAAATCTAAAATATTTTTTCCCTTTTGAGTGAAATTATTATCGTCATATTCTGAATATATATCAGGGTATAAATAAGGTTCTATATCATAAGGTATGAGACCTGCATTATCTAACCCATCAATAGATGGAGACAAATCAAGGAATTCCTGTATACTACCATAATTACTGCCTTTGTATTCAACCTCTAAATTTTGAAAAATGTTAAGGATATCATTCGGCATTTCATTCAAGCTGTAACCAACATTTGTTACCATAACTTTGCCTTTGTAAGATTTTCCAAGTTGAGTTTTAAGACCCAATGCTAAGCTATTTAAATACATATGGCCAACTTTAATAGACTTTTGATCAAAGATTGGTAGATTCAGGGTATTAGATATTATAATTTGTCTAGGGCCTTGCAAAGTAGGTTCATAAAAAGTATATCCTTGCAAACCAATTAGGCCACCCCCAAAAAAATATAAAAAATCATCTACTTTATAATTTGATAAATGGAAATATTTAAAATTATTAGTAATAGTAATATTAAACTTTGGGTTCAAAATCCAGTGATTAGATAAATCTATTTTATATCTAAAAGTGTTATGTGAATCAAGAGACTCAATAAAACCACCATAATCTTGATTTACCTTAAATTCTTCAAAAATTGAATTAGATTCATATGAAATAGATGTATTTATCTTAAAACCACTTTTAGGTACCATATTATATAAATAATGAGGCTTTCTTCCTTCATAATCATATTCAAATGTTATAATATGTCCTCTATAATAATCATAAGCACCTTTTCCATAAATCGTATTTATATTTAGACCATTAAAATTATATTCCTGAATTTGAACAGCATTATAAAATTGCCTGTATTTAGAATAGGTGTATTTTAACCAAAATTTATGATTTTTTATTATGAATCGATTACCTATATCTGCTGAAAATAACTGGTATTTATAGTCTACATCCCAATTAATACTTGGAATAACTTCACCATTTGCATTTATATACGCATGATTTCTGGATTTATTTCTGGTAATCCAATAGAAATTAAAAAAATAAGTGCTTTTATATTGGTTATTTTCAAATAATAAAAATAAATCTATATCTCTATTTGTATTAAAACTGAGTCCACTTAAAATTGAACTTTTATTTAAAAAATCATTATCAAATAAATAAAGACCAGGTTTAAAAGTATTATAATCATATGTTAATCTTGGCATAAAAAATGGACCAGAGGTTTCTGATTTATACGATTTATAATTAAAATCTTTATCATCTAATAATCTTGATGATACAGAGATTTTACTTGATTTAGGCTTAGTATAAAAATTATTACTCTCCTGGAAAGTAATAAAATCAGATCTTTCACTACTAAAGTTAGCATATCCAACTTTATCATTATACTTAGCAATATTGTTTAAAATAGCTATTTGATAAGCACCATTTTCATATAGACTAAAAACAATTTTATCATCATTGGATATATCAGGCATAAATGCTCCACCTTTAACATTTGTCAAATAGCTAGTTTCATTTCTATCTCCATCTTTTAAAATAAGATTAAAAATACCATATTTATCATCCGAATAAATAAATTTATTGTTTGAAAAAACAGGGTCTCTATTATCCCAATCATTATTAATAAAATCGACTATTTCTTCTGTTTTTTTATTTAACGAATATAACTTTCTACTATGATTAATGACTGCATCAAAAATTATTAGAGTATCATTACTTGATAATGAAAAAATTTGGGTCCCATCGTCAAAATCAGTTATTTGTTTATAATTAGCTGAATCTACTTGGCCTTCAAAAATATTAGATGTTCCATCATATGTATTAACTGCGTATATCTTATTACTTATCTCATCAAAATGAGGCGAATATAATCTCAGACCGTTTGTTAAACGATTTTGTTTTTTTTCAATCAAATTATAACTGTATAAATCAAAGAATTTTGATCCATTTTCATCGGGCTCACTAATTTTTGAATAAATAATCAAAGAATCATTTATCCATGTTGGACAAGTTTTAACACCACCTGCAATTTTGCTTGATAATGAATCTTTTAAACTATATATATATAAATCAGTTTGACTAAAGTAATCATTTGCTTTATTAGATAGATAAGCAATCTGAGAACCATCCACTGAAAAAACTGGATGGATATTTGTTGTTCCACTATTTTCAATTATATAATAATTTTCTTTATCTATTACTTCTTTTAACTGCTTGCTATATATTTCAATAAGATCTTGTTTCCAATTTTTATAAATATTATAACCCGTTATACCTATAGCATTTTCTAGAGCTTGATTAATGGAGAATATAAATGGTTTAGACAGTTCGTTTGATATATCTTTTAATGATTTTTCACCGTAATGCTTAACTAAATACTTTGTTAAAGAAAATCCTTGATTATAGATTGATTCATTTCCAATACCCTTTTTCCCAAAAGTATTCATTTCATCAAATGACAATAAGTTATTATTTATTACCCTATCCCTTAGTATCATATCTCTAATTGAATCCCAGTAATCATAATTTGCTCCATCATACATATATTGAGCAGTACCTTCAGCAAACCACGGTGTAACTGAAGTTGCTGGAATAGGATAACTTGCTATTTTATTAGGATATCCATATAAAACATCTTCTCTTTTTTCATCTTCATATGCTAAGATTTGTATGTAAGAACCAGGGAAATTTCTTGAAAATTTCATTGAAGCACCAAGCTGAACTATATGAGTATATTCATGCGTAATTACATCTTGCAACCACCTATGTGAGCCCCTTAAATCATAATCCAAAGGTTTTGCCCATATAATAATTTTATTATCATAGAAATATGCTGAACCATTTGAATAATCATCGACATCTTTGATGATTATATATGTTTTTTCATCAGGATAAAAATCATACAATGTTGTTACCTTTTGATAAATCTCCTCAACAATAATTTCTGTCTCTGCAGCACTTCTCTTTGTCTCATCATGGAAACAAATAATGAAATGTTCTGTTTCAATTTCTTTCCAATCTAATTCAGAATGATTATACCAATCTAGTTGGGGAAATAAATAAAATGAAAATAAAATTAAAGAAAAAAAATATTTTTTCATTTCTCTATTACCATTCTAATTAACTTTGATTCATTATAATCAGATTTTAATTCTGCAAAGTATAACCCAGAATTTAAATTTGATACCTGCCATAAAATTTCATTAAATTCATTATGTATAAGGTTCTCGGCATCCAATCTATCAACAAGAATACCGGCAGCATCATATACTTTAATAGTTACCTTATTCGAGTTAAGTACAAAAAATCTAAATTTCGTAAATCCTTCTACAATTGGATTAGGATAATTATATGCTTTAGATATATCAATTCCACCAATATCATTTTCTAAGCCTTCCCTTAATGTAGGACCAGAGACAACTGAATTATTAGAACTATTAGAGTTAGGACTATGCCAATACGAATAATTTGAATTATAATTATCAAATATTAATAATCTATTTCCATTGATTAATGCAGCAGTATTATTTGAACTCCAATTTGGAACGATACTTAATTTATCAGCTTGAGAATAACTAGGAATATTTATTTTTACATTACCTTCATTATCTAAGATTGATATTACTTCACCATTTTTACAAATAATTTCTGGTTTATTATCATTATCTAAAATATCAACTATCAATGGAATACCTTCAAAAAACCCATGAATTGGAAAACCAGAACAAACAGATTCATTAGCATTAAAACACTGCAGAGTATTATCTATAATTAATAATTTTTCATCATAACCATCTTGATCAATGTCACCAAGAGATAAAGCATCTTGAACTTCAATCATTACTTCTAAACTATTATAATAACCATTCGCATATTCTAGACCATTAATCAATTTTTTATTTTCAATATAAAAGTTTGAGTTTTCCGATAGAAAAAGATTTGAATTTATATCAACTAAAATTCTTGAATCTTCATTTACAGAATCTAAATTACCAAAAAACAAATCATCTTGGACTAATTGATTAATATTATGATCAGAGCACATTTTATAAAGAATATTAGAATTATTAAAATAAATACACCCATTATTGCTATTTCCAATTACTGTAATGTTATCATCAATATATTTAGTATCAAATAATGGATTTAAATTCGTAGCTATTTCAACAGTCATACTACTGCTAGCATTATCTTTGATCTCAAAGCTAATATTAGAATCGATATTTTCTGTAGTTTTAGAACTAGGGATACTTTGATTGTTAAATAAAATAGAATTATTTAAATAATTTTGATTTTCATATCCTTCGTAATTTATATATTGGTAAAAGTCATTTGATAAATACCAAAAATCTCCATTACTTCCCTTAGAAAAGTCGGTAAATAAGTAATAATTAGGATTTCCAATATGCTCTATCCCATCACCTTCTTCTAAAGAAATTGACTTATTCATTAAATCATTATTAACTCCAACTATATAATCTTCCAAGTTTGGTTCATCAATATGCCAAATTAAAATTCCTGACCCAGGTAATCCATAATCATAATTTTCAACTCTCGTAATTACATTATATATATCATTAATCTCAAAAATATCGTGGCCATTTTCTATATTAAAAAATTCTACAATATCAAAAAAGCTTACAAACTCATCATTTTCTTCTAAATAGTTGTCATCAAATTCATTTTCAGCATTAATAATTTCTTCTATAGACATATTGGAATAATCACCATTTACATCTAATTTGTTATTTCTATTTTCCATTAAAAAATATTCATTATCAGAAATTTCAAATTTATAAATCTGATCAGATTGATTATCTATAGCATTAATATCTATTGATAAAGATTGATTTTGATACAAACTTTCTTGATTTTCAATAACATTAACCCATCCAAGAACATTTTGTGAAAGATTCGACCGTGTCCAAGGATTAGGTCGAGGAGGAATTATACCATTCATATTTGACCACCCAGTGTCCATTAAACCAAATTTACCAATTCTTGTATCACCTGTTTCTACATTAGACATTAGAGGAAACCCAAAGTGAAATCCTAATAAATGAGCAAATAAACCAGTCATTCCAATTTGTATATCACAATACAAATTACTCAAATCATCTTCATCAACAAAACTTACTGGAAAAATATCTTCTATAACATCATAGAATATCCAATTAAGTGTTTCTGGTAAAACTATTCCTGATTGAATATTGTTAACACTTGTCCAAGAAGATGCAGAAACATTTTCTAGCATTAGAGGATCAATATAGGCACTTCTTATATCATATATGGTTGGATCGAATTCTTGAGAGGCTTCTTGTCCTAGACCCGCGTGAAAAACTACAAAAAGAATATCATTTAAATTAATATTATTGTTTTCAGTAAATTGTTCGATATCTAAAGAAGCTAATTCGATTGCATCAGAAAATAATGATCCTATCTTTTGATCAGAAGTAGAATAGTAAGCCATTGATTCACTTAGCTCATATGTATTTTCTAACATATTTATTTCAAATGATATAAAATTATTAGTAATGGATTCATAATAATTTTTCACTGCCAACATTTGCAAGCTAAAATATTCTGAATTATGTGGTGGCAAATCAATAACTAATTTAGAATTTTTATCGCATCTTTGAATATTAGGATAATTAATATAAGATAAATCTTCTAATGATAAAAATTTTCCATTGCCTGAAGTTTGGGAGTTATTATCCTCATCAAATTCAACCATTATTCCAATCATATTAGAGAAGTTAGAGTTTCTTGAATTTAAATTGATTTTTGATTTATTAACTTCTAATTCAAAATCATATGAATACACTAAATGAGAAAGTAATAAAAAATAAAAATAGATTTTAATCAAGTTTTATAACCCCATAGATAATGAGAAAAACATAGTATTTTCTCTTGGGTGACCCTTATCACCTGCTGTATAACCAAAATCAAAGCCATAATTATTAAAATTTAAACCTGCTCCAAAAGTTGGATTTTTTATATCACCTTCTAAATCATAAATAAACCCAAGTCTCATAACAAAATTTTGAGTGTATTCCCACTCAAGACCAAAATTATAAATCATTTCTTCTAATTCATCTTTAAATTCTCTTTGATCACCGGTTCCTTTTTCAAAATTTCCATGAGCATTATATATTCCATATTCTGAATCTGAAAAATTATATTGACCATTATCATTTACAACAATATCATAATGAGCTTCACCATTTTCAGGTTCTTCCATTAATCCATTAAGCTCTTGATTATCGCAAATATAATTTTGATCAAAATCACATGAAGGATCAAATACATCGAAATCACCTAGACCATCATGAGGCATATCAATATATGATAGTTCATCAAAATTATCATTTTGATTCATTATCCAAGTTGGATCATTGAAAGAACCTAAATTAGTCGGTTCCATATAAGATTCTCCTTCTGAGTCATAACATAGTGAATATCCGTGCCAATCAACATTAACACCTTCTGCATATACATTGCCTCCATATGGAGTATAAACTTCATCACAAAAACCTGAATAATTTGGTATATATATAATTTGATCATCCATTTTACTTATTTTTCCAGATAAGGCAGTCAGATTATTTTTTACAAACCAATCAATAGATGTTAAATATTCTCCATCAAGAGCAGATAAATTATTATTTTCTATGTCATCAAAAAGAAGACCTTCGCTCCAAAAATCTGCATATTCTCCTAAAGCATTATCTAAACTTGACAATGTTGCATATAAATTTTCATTATTAATATAATCAAAATTAGAAATTTCATAGTACCCACCTATACGATTATCTCTTGAAGTACCAAATGAAGATACAATATCTTTATCAATAGTAGATTGGCCACACGGGTCTTCACAAAGATCATAATCTCCGCCATAATACCAATCATCAAGCCATGCGGTAACAACACCTTTATACCAGGGATCAATATGGGATTCTTCTTTACTACCACTTATTAATCCATCACCATTCCAATCCATTGCAGGATAAGAAGCTACTAGTAATTTATTTGCATCAAATAATAGATTAATCTTATTAATTCCATCATCATATAATTGAGAGTAAATTCCAAACTTCATATTTGTTGGTGCAGGATCTGCTTGTTGACTATCTATAAAATCAATTGGTGGGCCTATATTTTGAATAGAAAATCCAAACTGATGTTGCATATTACTACCAAACTTTTGCAAATATCCTATATCAAAAGCAAAGTCTGTAGAATATGGATCACCTGTCTCACCTTGAACAACATCATCAGCTAACTTTTGATAAAAAACTTTAAAATTCATACCAACAGATTTATCTTCTGCAATTTGAGTTCCATAGCTTAGATTAAATGCCATCATATAACTTTTAAATAAATTAGTAGCATTACCTTGTGCATCCATACCTTGCTGCTCGCCTAAATTAAGATATATCAAATGACCTCCAAATGTTCCAAGTCCAGGAACAGATTGCCTGTATGCTAAAAAATCATAAAAAATATCATCAGCTAAATTTGGTAGCCAATTTACATGCTGCATAACGACTTCTTTTCCTCTTAAAAAACCTAGCCCGGCAGGATTATAATATGAAGCGTACGCATCATCAACTTTAGCAACCTGAGCTTCTCCTGCTCCTGCAGCAGATGAACCCGGGTTAATTAATAAAAAAACAGCTCCTGCTTCACCAACTGAAAAAGCTTTTGAAATAAGCAATATTGTAAATAAAAATTTTATTCTATTCTTCATTTTATCATCTCCTTTATATTTAAAAAAAAACCGGGCTATACTAAACCCGGTTGAAGTTATAGTATTGCCAATACGGAAACTATTAAAAAAACACACATCTTTTTTTCAATCAAAGTAACCTATTAACAATTAACTATAACTATACTCCTTTTTAAATACTTTTCTAATTTATATAAATCTAACTATATATACAAACTCTATTATTTTATAATACTGTAATATCAGTTTGTTCCTATTTCTTTTTTGCTTCAAACCATGCTCTTAAATATTTGGCTGGATTATTTTTAACATCATCTAATATTAATCTCGCATCTAAGACTAATCCATTTATATTATCATAGAGCTCATCATTATTTAATAATTTAGACAAAGAACCATTACCATTATTTAAATTTTTAATGATTCCATTTACATCTAATAAAATTTCATCAATCTCATTTGAAATGGATGGCATCTTCTCCATAAATAAATTGAAATTATCAACAGAATTACTTAGTTTATTTTTTTCACCATCTAATAAACTATTTAAATTATTAGAAATATCATCAATATTAGAAATAATATTACTTAAACTTTGTTTATCTTCACTTGAAATTATATTTTTATTTATAGTAATAAATTCTTCTAATTGTTTTGTCGCAGATTCAATATTAGAAATAGTATTAACTATTTGTTTTTTTTGTTCATTTCCAAAAGTTTGATTTAACCTATTAGCAACGTCGCCAATATCTTTAGTAAGGGAAGCAACCTCAGCATTTTTGCCCGCAATAGTTTCACTGTCAAGAATAAATTTATTATTATCCTTGCCTGGATAAATAGATATAAATTTACTACCCATAATATCAGTTTGAGTAATTTCTATTTTTGAATCAATAGGAATTTTAAATGCAAAATCATTATCAATAGTAAGTTCTACCACTATTTTCTCGCCAATAATTCTTGTACCAGTCACTCGACCTATTCTTTTACCTAACATCCTAACATCATCGCTTACATCTAGTCCCTGTAAATCATTAAAAACGACGTTAAAAATAAAATTTGATTTTTGAAAGGATTCATCCTGTAAGAATCTAATTCCATAAAAGAATATGCATACAGATACAAATACTACAACACCTACTATACTTAATTTATTATATTTCATATATTCACTCTTTTCCTAATATAAAAGATTTTATATACTTATCTTTAGAAGAATTTAAATCTTTTGGACTACCATCAAAAATAATATTACCATTTTTTAACATAATCACTCTTGAAACAAATTCATTTACAATTTTCATTTCATGAGTAACTATAATTGATGTTATTTTTTTACTATTCTTTATCGATTGCATTAATTTAATAATTTTACCTGTATTTATAGGATCTAAGCCCGTAGTTGGTTCGTCATAGAGAATATAGGTTGGTCTAATCGAAATTGCCCTTGATATACCAACTCTTTTTTTCATTCCTCCTGACAAATCATTTGGATATAAATGATCTATATGAGATAAATTAACTAAATCTAATGATTCTATTACTCTCTTTTCTTTTTCATCGGTATCCAACGATGTATTATTATCCAATGAAATTAAAATGTTATCTTTTATAGAAAGAGAATCAAATAAAGCACCAAATTGAAAGACCATAGACATATTTTTTCTTACCAATTGTAAATCAGAAAATGATAATTCATTTATAATTTTTTTGTCTATAATAACTTGTCCACTATCTGGCATCATTAACCCATTGAAATGTTTTAATAACACACTTTTTCCTTCTCCACTTTGTCCAATAATTGCTACTGATTCTCCTGTTTTAATTTTAAAAGATATATTATTTAATATATCTTTAGAAGAAAATGATTTTGAAATATTTTTAAATTCTATCATAATAATAAGGCTGCTAAAATATAATCTAGTAACATTATAGCTACACAGGATACTACAACACTTGATGTTGTGGACTTCCCTACACCTGCTGCACCACCCTTTGTGTAGAAACCATAAAAACATGATATGGATGTAATAGCCATTCCAAAAGACAAACCTTTTATTATTCCATACCAAGCATCCCATGGTTTAAACCATGTTTTAAAACCTTTCATAAATTGATAAGTATCAATGTCTAGAGAGGTTGCTGCAGCAAAAACTCCTCCTGATATACCAAAAACATCAGCTATAATTATTAAAACAGGGAACATAATAAAACCTGCTAATACTCTTGGAAATACTAAATATGCAATTGGATCAAGTGACAGGGATTCTAAAGCATCAATTTGTTCTGTTACTCTCATCGTTCCTAATTCGGCTGCAATTGTTGCACCAATTCTACCTGCTAGAACTAAAGAAGTAATAACTGGAGCCAGCTCTAGTAACATTGTCTCACCAACAAGACTTCCTATAATCCATTTTGGGGTAATAGAAGATTCCATCTGATATCCTGCTTGAACGGATGAAACCATACCAGTAAAAAAACTTGTTAAAATAACAATTGGAATTGATTTAGTTCCAATAATAATCATTTGATCAATTGAATTAGAAAAATAAACAGGCCAAGAACTATATGATCGAAAAACATTTACAATTAACATTATAAATTTACCAAATTCTTCGAATAAAGATATTATCTTCTTTAAAGGATATTTTAATAATGAATACATATTATATAATATTATTAAATATTAATAAGAATAAATAGAAATTTAAATAGTAGAGTAGAGACTAAAAGAACTACATAATTCCTCAACAGATGATTTAACTTTACTTATATTTTTATCATCTTCTATATTAGATAGAACCGAATCTATTAAATCTGCAATCTTCCTCATTTCATCGCTACCCATCCCTCTTGTAGTTACAGCTGGAGTACCAATTCTTATTCCGCTTGTTACTAGTGGAGATTTTCGATCAAAAGGAACCATGTTTTTATTTGCAGTTATACCTGCTTCTTCAAGTTTTTTCTCAGCTAATTTACCAGTTATATCTCTATTCGACAAATCAATCAAAACTAAGTGGGTATCTGTTCCATTTGAAACTAAATCATAACCTTTTAATTTTAATTCCTCAGCTAAAACTTTAGAATTTGAAACGATATTATTACAATATATTTTAAATTCTGGCTCTAGGGCTTCTTTAAAAGCTATTGCCTTTCCAGCTATTGAATGCATCAATGGTCCTCCCTGTATTCCAGGCATTACAGACTTATCTAGTAGTTCTGAAATCATTTTAACCCTACCAGATTTAGGAGCAACAACTCCCCATTTATTCTCAAAATCTTTTCCTGCAATTATGATACCACCTCTAGGTCCGCGAAGTGTTTTATGTGTAGTAGAAGTAGCAACATGACAAAAAGGCCATGGTGAAGGATGAACTCCTGATGCAATAAGCCCAGATGGATGAGCTATATCAGCCATAAGATATGAATCTACTGTATCTGCAACTTCTCTAAATTTTTCAAATTCTATATATCTAGGATAAGCACTTCCTCCGCAAATAATTAATTTTGGCTTATGTTCTCTTGCAATTTTTAAAACATTATCAAAATTTACTCTTCCTGTTTTTTTTTCTAATCCATATGAAACAAAGTCATAAAATTGACCGGAAAAATTTACTTTACTTCCATGAGTCAAATGTCCACCATGTGCTAAATCTAGACCCATTACTTTATCACCCGGATTTAGCATTGTTAAATAAACAGCCATATTTGCCTGAGATCCTGAATGTGGCTGGACATTTGCATATTCAGCATTAAATAGTTTCTTCAATCTATATCTTGCAATGTTTTCAACTTCATCAACTGCTTCACATCCACCATAATATCGTTGACCTGGATATCCTTCAGCATACTTATTAGTTAAAATACTACCCACAATATTTAGCACATTAGTACTAGTAAAATTTTCAGATGCTATAAGCTCTAGAGTGTTTCTTTCTCTCTTAAGCTCTTTTTCAATGCAGTTGTATAATTCTAAATCATATTCTTTAATCTTTTTCATTTTTCTATATTTCTATTAAATTAATTCGTTCTTGATGACGACCACCTTCAAATTCTGTGTTTAACCAAGTATCAACAATTTCTAAAATTATATTATAATCTGTCATTCTTGCACCAAGAGCTAATACATTTGCATCGTTATGCTTTCTACTCATTTCAGCATAAACTGAAGTATTGCATAAAGCAGCTCTTACACCTTTGACTTTATTTGCTGCAATAGATATTCCAATTCCGCTTCCACAAATAACAATACCTTTATTTACTTTATTATTTGCTACCATTGTTCCTACTTTATGTCCATATGAAGGATAATCAACAGAATCTAATGAGTTTGTACCTACATCAAACAAATCATATCCTTTTTTAATTAAATATAACTTTAAATTTTCTTTTTCTTTAAAAGCTGCGTGATCGCATCCTATAGCAATTTTATATTTCATCAATCTACCTTTTAGAAATTACTTTTCTATTTAACCATTTGTAACAATCTGAACCTTTCAAATTTGAACATTCCTTATTGGAAGGTGATAATTCGCTGAATTTTTCTGCGTTTAAAAACCAATCACCTTTTGTAGTGATAAAATTTTCTAATTGATTTATATATACTTTAGCATTTAAATATCCATTATCATACGACGTATTGTAATCTTCCCAAGCTAAATCATAGACTAAGCGATCACAAAAATCAACTTCATCATTTATATTATACTCAACTAAAGCAACTAATAATTCAGCTCGCTGAAAATAACATTTCCCTGTTGATATTTTTAATGCAATAGATTTATTTACCCAATTATATCCTTTTTTAAATTCACCTATAGTCATACATAAATCAGCAATCTCTAGTAAAGTATTTACATTTTTACTATCTAACTCTCCTAATTTTTCAAGATATTGTAAAGCTTGACTTTCCTGGTAAGAATTAATATATGCATTAGAAATTACTTTTAATAATCTCTTATTACTATCATCATAAACCATTAATTCATTGCATACCTCAATTGCTAGCTCATTATTTCCTTTTTCAATTAATCCCTCTGCATAATCAAGACCATACTGTATATTTCTTTTATCACCATTCCATCTCTCTTTATCAATTTCAATTTCATCTTTTCCTAATTTGCCATATGCTATTTTCTTTTCTGAAATTGCTTTTTTATTTTCCGAATCTAAGTTTAACCAAACCTCTAAAATTCTTAGCTGTTCTTCAAACATTTCATTTTTTTTATAGGTATCATTCATACGTTCTAAAGCACGAACATTTTCTGGATTAATTTCAAGTAATCTTTCAATAAAATATAACTGCTCCTGAATATTATTTAACTTTCCAGCATTCCAAGCAGCATACTCTAATAAAACTTCATCATTTGGGTTAGTTTTTAGACCTTGATTAAATGCCCATGATGCACTATCTGGTTTTCCAAGCTCTATAAAAGATCTTCCCATATATCTATACATTTTTTCTTCTTCACCATTTATACAACCACAATAGATGGCTGTTTTGTATTGATCAACACATCCTCTGTAATCTTTACCTTTCCAATTAGTTGATGCAAAACTTAAAAAGAGACTACAATCAGTTTCTCCATCAAAATCCATATCGCATTGAGGTTCGAACACTTCTTCATAATTATCGTATGAAAAAAGTATACTGAACATCAATAAAAATATTTTTGTATACCTATACATTTTATTTATTCCTTTCATTTACAAACCATTTTTCTCCACTTACCAAAGATAAAATGACTTGATAATAATTTTCATCTTTATAAATATTATTGGCAAAATTTTTACTACCAAATTTAAATGAAATATCTAAAAAGTTTTTAGTACTGAAATAATTTATTCCAAAACCAAGAGTTATACCTTGATCTGAAATTTGAAAATCATTTAAATCATATTTTTTTTCATACAATCCCATTTTAAATATAGACTTGCTAATTTTTAAATTTGGCTTCTTGTAATCAATAATATATACACCAAGATGATTAGATTTTATACTATTAACATTACTGTTTAGAATATTTAAAAAATCATAACTATTAAATGAGTTATAATAATGATTTTCATAAATGACTCCAATTGTATTACTGAATTTATATTTCATTCCAAAATCTCTTTCATACAGATTATTGTTTATATAATAATTTTCTGTATTTAAGCTCCCCAAGGTATCAAAATATGGCGTAAAACTAATATCTAATGGTTTTGATTGGCTATAAGACAAAACAAATTCATATTTCTCTAAATTATATCTAAACTCTAAATTATATTTTTCAGATGAGTATTCCTGATTATTGATAAATGATTCTGTATTATTAAAATCATATGATATGTTTTCATCGCTATCAAAGCTCACATTATATAAATTTAAAAAATACTTATATTCGCTAGAACCAAACAATTTACTCCATTTAAATCCAAAAGAAATTTTATCAGTTATTTTTGATGAATATAAAAGAAAAAATTCTGATATTCCTCCATTAAATGAATAATCCGTATTATATGCAAGTGGTTGACCAGTTGGTGAACTTTGGCTAGGAATAAATACATAATCTAATTCAGAAATATCTATATTAGACCTTAGCAAAGGATTCATACCTAATGAAACCGCTTTATTATTACCAACAGGGAAAGCAAAAGATAACATCTTAAAATTATTAGAGACTAGATTATCAGAATCTAAAGAGTAATTATGCACATCTATTGACATTATTAAGTTTGAAAAAGATGATTTCCAAAATGAAGATGGAGAAGAAAAACTAATTCTATCGGAATAACCGTTAAAAAACTTTGAATCTGCTAAACCTATAGATGAAGCATCATATGTATTAATATAATCACCAAAACCATTTAACGATGTCGTTGATGTTTGAGAAAATAAAAAAGTAAATAATATATATATGCAAGCAAACTTCATTCTGAATAGAATATTTCCAACCTTGGATTAAACCTTGTATCATTTTCATTATATATTATTGATAAATTATTAAAATTATAATCTTCATTAGAAACAGACATTTTAAGACCAGAATAATCGTAATCATTATTGATATATTTTTGAATTAAAGAACCAATGTTAATTTTTATTGAATCCATAGATGCAGTTACATTTTGATTATTAATAAAATCAAAAACTTTATATTCACTATCATTACTATTAAAATATTCAAATATAATTTCAGATTTGTCTTCAATAAAATGATTAGAACCTTCTGTTTTATCAAAATATAAAATTAAATTTGTGAATTCATTTGAAATATTAGAATTTGAATGATTATCAATAAAACTTTCGAAAGAATAATTAGAGTTATAAAAATCTAAAGAACTCTTAATTCCATACCCATAACATAAATCATAATTAGCAGAATTGTAAATATAACTTTCATCGCAATCATTATTATCGCACATCTCTGGTAAATCATAAAAGGTAGCATCTAAAATATATTTATAACCATTTTCGACTAGCTCAGATACTTCAGGAAAAAAGTTATTATTATCATCATTAAACTCATATGGGAAGAGGTAAAGTGATTGATTATCTACTACTTCAATTTCACTTGATAAAGGAATGTGCTTTAATTGAAATTGAAATGCTTTTATTTCTAGCAAGGAATATGCATTAACTTTTATTTTATATTTACCGGTTCCAATTCTTTCAATTGAAGATATCCATAAAGCTAATTGGTCATCAGATGATAGTGAAGGTTGAGTAAATTCTATTAAATTATCTGATTCAGCGTCAAACTCAGCAGAGATAATAGGTAAACTATATAGATTTGAACCTAATGATAAATTTGCTAAATTTGAAAAATAATTAGTTTCTTGACTATTCTCTGTATGATCATAACCATAATCATACCATTTTTCACCTTCATTATATGAACTCCAAAGACTATTACTATCTAAGTCATTCCAATCTAATAATCCATTATTTTCAGTTCCTTCAGGATTTTGATTAATATCATAATTATCATTATTTGGATCAAGAATATAATTATCAACATTTAAATTATACTCTGTGATATTACAGTCACTATTTTCACAACATGCATCATTTCCAAGTTCTAAATTATCTTGACATTGATCAAGACCATAATCATAGAAATTCTCCCTTATATCATTATTATAATAATCATAAGTTAAATTATTTTCTTTTCCAATAGAGTTGAAACCATTTTCTTCATATGATTGTAATTGATCTATACCATAATCAAAAAAAGGTTCATATAAGTCATATTCAATATCAAAAATATCATTTCCATTTTTATCAACATAATCCCATTTTCCATTATTTTCTGTACCATTAGGATTATTTTCAATATTATAATTATCATCTTCGATATTCAAATTATAATTCTCATATAAATCTGGGATACCATCAATTCCATAATCAAAGAATAATTCATGAGTATCATATTGAATATTAAAATCTCCACTATTATCAATATCTTCGTAATCCCATAGAGAATTATTTTCTTTACCATCTAAATTATCTTCAGCATTATAATCATCCTGGTTTGGATCAATAAGATAGTTATCACCATTCGGATCGTTAGAATGACATGTCAAACAATTATCAACCCAATGTAATGCTCCACATATCGTTTGATTAAGACTATTTGTATAAGTATCCAATTCGATTTCAGGGAAATTATAAATAAATTCACTATAAATATCTTGATAAGTATTTCCTATTGAAGAATCCAAAGAAGAACCATATGTATTTTCTGAATCAAAACATCCCGATTCATACAAATCATCAACTAGGTCATATCCTAAATCATCAAACTGTTCACATTCACCAATATCACAAATCCCATCTCCATCGTAACCTTCTTCTGACTGATCCCATGAATTATTATTCTCTGTACCTAGAATATTATATAAAGTATTTTCACTATCACAACCATTATCACCTGACTCATTTTCATCCGGGCAAGAATCGAGACCATGATCATCAAAAATCTCAAAAGTATCATACAAAAAATCAAATTCACTATTATTATTCAAATCTTCAAAATCCCAAGATAAATTATTTTCAATATTTTCACCCGTATCATAAATCAAGTTGTTTTGGGTTCCATCTTCATCAATTATCATACAATCACCATCTGCACCACAATCATTCCAATTATCTAAAGAGGGGTCTAAATCTTGAAATACAAAATTAACATTATTAAAATAAAAATTAACTTCATCAAAAGAATCTATAATATCTTCATTTAAATCAATTTCATATTCAAAAATCACATCATTAAATTCATTTTCAATAATAGTGTTAGATTCAATATCTAAGCAATCAGAAATACTACAATCTAAATTATTTTCATTATCTAAATTAATTAAATTAATTATAGAGGGATCTAAACCCAAAATTGTTCCATATAAGCTAGATTCACTATTATTATTAACGAAATAATCAGACTCATTATTAAAATAATTTGATACAACTGAACTTATTGAATATCTGTTTATATAATCTTGAGATAATCCATTTATATCATACTTTATATATACATAAGGACTATTATAAATATTCGTATTATCTGAAGAATATAATTCAATAATTTTTGTAGATAAATTTGTATTACTAAACTCTAGGACTATATCAATATCATTCCCCATACCGCTACAATAATCATCAATAATAATTTCTAATTGGGGCATTTGATTATCAAAACAGAAATTTCCAATTTGATTATTTGGGGGTGCATTGGGGCTATTCCAATAACAATCATTATTCAGATCAATACAATATCCTAATTCATCCTCATCATTACATAAACAATCATCATAATCAAGTGCAGAACAATCAATTTGATTTTCATTTAAGATATATTCAGATAACAAGTATCCCCTTAAATCAATGGATATATAGTCAAAAATATTACTAATATTGACAGGTAATTCAACATTTTGTGACAAGTTATTAAATTCTATAATATTTTCTTCATGGACAAAAGAATTTTCACCTTCAATTAAATCAATATTATTATTTAGTTTGTATGCACTAATATAATATTCAGGACTAGATTCATTATTAAAAAAATTAATAAAAGAAGAATCTAATAAATTCTCATTCAAATCTGAAAAATCTGTTATACCTGGTAATTTTAAATCAATACTCTTAATACTAAGGAGATTATCTTCAGAGCAAATAGGATTATCTACAAATAATTCATTCTTAATTTTAAGATATAAATATAAGTTATGGTTATAATTATTACTTCCAAGATAAAGCCGCGAACTTTCACTCGAATTAAAATTTTCTTCTTGAAAAGAAAATGAACTTTCTGGCTTTAACTCAAAAATTTCAAAGCTATAAACCTCTCCTCCATTAGGAGTCAAAATCACAGAGGAATCTTCTTTGCAAGAAAAGAGGAATATTAATAGAAAAGATGAGAGCTTTAAAAAAAATAATTTTTTTTTCATTTAGATCAATGAAGACACTTCTTTACTGATAGAATTAAATACATCTAGTTTTTCTGAACTTTTAAGATTAGCCAAGGAACCTATAATTTTATGATTATTATTTTTTAATAATGAATTTATTTTTTTATCTTTTAATTCATTGAATACAAAGGTAAAATCACTATTATTTATTGCTATTTCCATTAAATCTTGTTTCTTATTTCTCTTATTATATTCCAAATCTAACTTATCAAATAAACTGTTAGAATAATTGTAGTCAGGTGTATTATTATGAAGAAAAAACACAGTCTTTATATTTTTGAACCATGGATCATTTTTAATTTTCTTCTGAAGTAAAAGAGGCAAAATAGAAGTTTGCCAATCATTGAAGATAATAACATCTGGTACCCAGAATAATTTTTTTAATGTTTCTAAAGAAGATTCAACAAAAAAAGAAAATTTCTCATCATTATCTTTGTATACTCTTCCATTTCTAGACTTATATAATAAATCTGGCAAATCTTTAAAGTAGTCACTATGCTCTAAAAAATAAATTTGAGATCTTGTATTAGGTATAAATGCTGACTTTATATTTGTTAATTTTGTATTGTTTCCAAAATTAATCTCCATATCTTTTAAACGAATAACTTCTCTTAAAATATATTTCCTTTCACTAATAAATCCATATTTAGGGTGAATTGTTCGCATATCAAAATTATCTTGATCATTTAAGAATATAGATATAGATTTTGAAAATTCTGATAGAGGGGTTGATTGAACATATGGAAATAGCTCAGAAGTTAAATGATATATTTTAAGTGGTTTCAATATACTATAATTTACAAATTGATACCTATTAAATTCAATCTATTATAATATTAAATGTGATTATTAATAATATTGTTAATTAATCCTACACCAATACTACACGTTAAAAAAAATGATCCTCCATAACTTATGAAAGGTACTGGTAGTCCAGTAACAGGTAACAGGCCTGATATCATTCCCATGTTAATAATAATATGCATAAAAATCATACTGCATAAACCAATTAATAAAGTACTCGTAAAATTATTTTCAATTCTTTGAGCAAAATCTACGACCCAATAAACAAACCATATTAAAGATAACAAAATAATAGATATAGTAAAAAAACCCATTTCTTCTGAAACGACTGATATAATGAAATCTGTATCTCTAACAGGAAGAAATTTCAAATGTGTTTGAGTCCCTTCACCAAGTCCTTTGCCCCAGAAACCACCCGAACCAATTGTAATCATAGATTGTATAACTTGATAACCATTACCCATAGGATCACTAAAAGGATCTATAAAAGAAATTATTCTATTTCGTTGGTGATTTTCTAAAATATTTGTCCATGCATATGGAGTTATAATACTTGTAAGTAAGTTAATTGTAAAATGAAAAACCTTAAAAATAATTGGCTTATTAATTATAAATAAATAGAAAAGAACAAATATCATCCAAACATAATAAAAAATAATACTTGATGAAGCGACCATACTGATAAAAGGGAAAATCATTAACAATATTAATTTTATATCAAAATCTGACCAATATAATATTGGTAGAATTAAAGACAAATAGATAATAGCTGTTCCTAAATCAGGCTGTTTAAATATTATCAAAGGCGGGACAGTGGATATAAAGATTAAGAAGATAAAAAATAGACTAAACTTATTTTTAATTCTGTAATCATTGAATAATCTCGATAAGCCAATGATATAAACAATCTTTCCTAACTCAGATGGTTGAAAATATATTTCTCCCAAAATAATCCATCTTTGCGATCCTTCAATTACTGGAGATAAAAAAGTAATACATAATAAAAATAAAATTAAAATGTAAAATATATAAGCATAATCATATATAAACTGGATTCTAACATACTGTACCAGCGTAAAAATCGAAATTCCAATTAATGCCCACAATATTTGTTTATAAAAAGTTGATGAAAAAAAACTTATATAACTGCTTGTGCTGCTAAGAGCCATAACACCTATAATGGTATATATAACAATAGGCAATAGTACAATCCATCTAATTGAAATGTAATAATTCTTAAAATCAAATAAACCTTTAAACATTATTATCTACTAAATATTTGAAAATTTTTCTAGACATCTCTGTTGGTAAATCAGAACCTTTTCCACCATTTTCTATAATTACAGCAATGGAATATTTTTTATTCTTAAATTCTAAAAAACCAGCGAACCAAGCATGTGGTAATAAATCACAATCAGAGCATATTTGCGCTGTTCCTGTTTTACCATATACTTTTACTCCTCTCATATTTAAATTAGCTTTATATGCTGTTCCTTTATCCTTATTAACTGCATCAAACATTGATTGTTTTATGATTTTCCATACTTTTCTGTCATAATCAATTATATTTTTATTATTAACATAACTTTTATTCAAATGAGGTGGGAATGAATAACCTTCATTTTGAATTATATTCATTAAGTTAGCTATCTGAATAGGGGTAACCATTATTTCTCCTTGACCAATTGATAAATTTAATAGATGTCCCGTTGACCAACCACCTTTGTTTTTGTAGCGCTCATTCATGTAAGACCTATCAGGAACTATACCTTTTACTTCTCCATTTAAATCAATTTTAGTAACATCACCAAAACCAAATTTTTTAACTTCTGATGACCAAAGCTCAAAGTCTACCATCTGTATTAGGTTATAAAAATATATATTACAGGATTGTTGCAATGCTTTATTTAAGTTTGTTTTACCATGTCCATCTTCTTTCCAACAACGGAATTTTGTATCATAAAAATCATATACACCATTACAATTTATTAATCTATTTTTACTTATTAAATTTTTATCTAATACAATAGCTGATAATACAAGTTTAAATATCGACCCAGGAGGATAATGGTTTTGAATTGATCTATTATTAAATGGTTTATTACTATTATTATTAATTTTATTCCAAACTTTTTTAGGAATTTCTCCTGCAAAAGAACTCAAATCATAATCTGGCTTACTTACCATAGATAAAATCTCACCAGATTCAGGATTCATTACGATTACTGAACCGACAAAATCATTCATTAGATTTTCAGAAAATGCTTGAAGCTTAGAATCTATTGTTAAATGCAAATCACTCCCTTGAAGAGGAAGAATATTTCCGTCAGTCTGAAAAATACCTTGATCGATTGAAAAACGATCTACTTTATGATATTCAATACCATCCGTTCCTTTTAATAAATCTTGATAATATTTCTCAACTCCACTAAAACCCACTAAATCTTCATTTTTTCTCAAATAACCTAAAACATGTGATAAGTTACAATCCATCATGTATGTCCTAACTTGAGATTTTGAAAAATAAAGACCTTTTAAATCTAATTTAGATTCTTCTAATATCGATTTTTTTTCCAAGTTAATATTTCGAGCTATGAGAACTGGCTTAAATTTTTTGATAGATGTATTATTTTGTTTAATTATAGAATCAATTTTGATTTTATTAATTTTAGTAATTTTTTCAATCAGATCATAATTAAATGATTGTGAGTCAAAATCTTTTGGAATTATATTTAAATCATAAATAAATTTATTATCAACAATTGGCTTATTACTTAAATCATAAATTATTCCTCTTGGAGCCTCTAATTCAATACGCCTAAGACTATTATTTCCTGCTTTCTCTTGGTATTTACTATAATCTATAATTTGTAATTTAAAATATCTAAAAAATACCACAAGCACCAAAAATAAATAAACTGATAATATTATATTTTTTTTAGAGTACATATAAATTAAAATACTTTTTTTGTAAAAATTAATCTATCAATTAATATTATTAATATTAGATTCATTAAAGATTCTAAAAAAATATAAATTAGAGCATAGAAATTAAATTCATTAATGAAGATATAATGATATAAAGAATTATGTATAAATAACAAGAATGTTATGAAAAAATACTTAAATTGCAAGCTCCAAATATTGTTAGAATCTTTTAGATACCCAATAAAATAGACAAACAAAACTTTAAGAAAAGAAAATAAACCTATCGTAGAAGGTTGCACCAACAAGTCTTGAAAAAGACCTATAAAAAAAGCAAAACATATTATTAAATAAATCCTGTAATTAAAAGAAAGATAAACTAAATATATAAGAATAAAATCAAATTTGATTAACAAAAAATCTTCAGACGTTACAATTGAAGGGAAATACATTTGAAAAATAAGTAATAAAATAACAATAAAAAAATTAATAATAATTTTTTTATAATTATTGAATAACAAATACATAATTCAACTCATTTATTTTAGCTAAAATTTCAACAATAACATTTTGGGTTAACTTATCTGAATCCTTGGTAAATGAAACTACTTTTGCAACAGGTAAATCGGAAGGGTAAATTTCGGATACACCAGAGGTATAAATAATTTCTCCTTCATTTAATACTAATGTTTTCAATACTCCTTCTAAATATCCATATCTACCAAAAGTAGGTTTGAATATAGCTAAGGACATCTCATTTCCCACTTTTACTGAAATAGCAAAATTTTTATCGGTAATTAATTGGACTTTTGAAGCATTATCACCTACTTTTATTGTTTTACCTACAAGTCCATTCATATCAATAACTGGTTGATTTTTATTAATAGCATCATTTATTCCAACATTAATTATAATTGAATAAATAGAAGTGAAATTATCATTAACTTTATTAGCCGGAAGTAAGCTTAACATCGGATGAGTTTCCTTGAAATCTAGCATTTCTCTCAATTTGATATTTTCAATTTGATAATTAGTTAATTTTGAATTTAATAACTTTAATTGTGTTACATTTTGTGATAGAAGATCATTGCTGGACTTAACATATAGAATGTTTTCATACCATAATTTAGGATAAGATATAAAAGCTACTAAATCAATAATATCTTTTTCAACTTTTTGAACAAATTTAGATTTATTGGTAAAAAAAAGAAGAAGGGAAAAAAATAAAAATATAAAAAGAGTTATTAATCGTTTATTTAAGAAAAATGTATTAGTATAACTCATCTAAGGATTTATGAGAACTTCAGAATATTTTTTTATATTTTCCAAGACCATCCCTGTCCCTTTAACAACAGAAAACAAAGGGTCTTCAGCAATATGAACAGGTAAACCTGTTTTATTTTTAATATGAATATCTAAATCTTTTAATAATGCTCCGCCACCTGTTAATACAATTCCATAATCAATAATATCTGAAGCATGTTCAGGAGGAGTTTTATCTAATGCTTTCTTAATTGCAGTTGTAATTTGGAACACTGTTTCTGCAAGAGCTTGCCTTATTTCATCAGAAGATATTTCAATGGTTTTAGGGATTCCTGTAATTAAATCTCTCCCCTTAACAGAAATTTGTTCTCCTTTTGTTCTCACCGCAGTTCCAGCATTACACTTAATATCTTCCGCAGTGCGTTCACCAATTTCTAATTTATGTTGAGATTTAAACCATCCCACTATTGCTAAAGTTTGTTTATCTCCTGCTACTTTAATAGTCTCCATTGCTCCAATTCCATTTAATGAGATAACTGCTATTTCAGTTGTTCCTCCACCAATGTCAACAATCATATTACCAACTGGTTTGCTTACATCAAGACCAATGCCTATGGCTGCGGCCATTGGTTCTTCTATTAAATGAACTTCACTAGCATTGGCATGTTCAGCAGACTCTCTTACTGAGCGCTGTTCAACATCCGTAACACCAGAGGGAATACAGATAACTATTCTAGGTCGTGAAATTCTACTTCTTGAAATCTTTCTCATAAAACCTTGAATCATAGCATCTGTCATTTTATAATCAGCTATAACTCCATCTTTTAATGGTCTAATGGTTTCAATTTTCGGGTTTGTTCTACCAAGCATTTGCTTTGCTTCTTCACCTACTGCAATGATTTTGTCATCTACAATATTTCGAGCAACTACAGAGGGTTCATTTAAAACGATACCTTCACCTTTGATCCAAATAATTGTGTTAGCAGTTCCTAAATCTATTGCAATATCACCAGAAAAAATTCCAGAAAAAAAGTTTTTAAAATTATTTATCATAGTTAGCCCAAAATATTAATGTAAAAAATGTCTTTCACCTGTGAATACCATAAAAAGATTATTTTCATTTGCAAAATCTATTACTTCACCATCTTTTATTGATCCACCTGGCTGAATAATTCCCTCAATGCCTTCTTTTAAAGCAAGTTCTAAAGAGTCAGAAAAAGGAAAAAAAGCATCTGAAGCCATAATTGAATTTACTAAATTTAATCTATTTTCTTTAGACTTTCTAATAGCAATTTTAACAGAATCTACTCTTGACATTTGACCAGCACCAATTCCTAATAGTTTTCTAGAGTTATTGATAACGATTGCATTAGATTTAACATATTTAACTATTTTCCAACCTAATAATAATGCTTTCATTTGTTTTTCATTCGGCTTTCTATTTGTTACAACTTTAAAATCTTTTTTAATCATTTTATCTTTATCTTGAAATAAATAACCATTAAAAACTGATTTAATCACAAAATTATTTTCATTATTATAAATATTTTTTTTATCTAATTCAATAATTCTTAGATTTTTTTTCTTAGAAAATACTTCAATTGCTTCTTCAGTAAAGGATGGAGCAATAATACACTCAAGAAAAACTTCCGTCATTTTGTATGCTTCTTGTGAACCAACTTCAGAATTAAATGCAACAATACCTCCAAAATAACTAACTGGATCAGTACTTACAGCATTATTATAGGCTATCAAATTATTTTCACCAAATCCAAAACCACATGGATTAGAATGTTTAATTATAACGCAAGAAATATTATTAAAACCATAAACTATATTACATGCTGATTCCATGTCTAAATAATTATTATAGGATAGTTGCTTTCCTTGAATTTTCGTCCATATTTTTTTTTGATTATCATCAACATAATAAGCTGATTTTTGATGAGGATTTTCGCCATATCTTAAATCTGTTTCTTTTTTTAAATTAATTGAAAAACTGCTTGGTAAAATATTTATTCCATTTGATTGATTATAATTAATAAAATATTTATTAATATCATAATCATACTTCATCGTTAATGCAAAAACAGATTTAGCATAGAAAGCTCTTTTTTCATCCGAGAAAAAACCATTATTTATTTCAAAGTCATTCATAAAATTTTGATATTGATTAATATCACACACAGGTATAACATTTTTATAGTTTTTAGCTGCAGCCCTAAGCATTGATGGACCACCAATATCAATGAACTCTATAGATTTTTCTAATTTTAATTTTTTATTTACCGCTTCTTTAACAAAAGGATATAAATTTATGATTACTAAATCGATTAGCCTTGATTCTATTAAATTTAAATCATCAAGATGCTTATGATTAGATCTATCAGCTAAAATACCTCCAAATAAGTTCGGATGAATTGTTTTTACTCTCCCATCCATAATTTCTTGTTGGTTTGTCAATGAAGATACAGATAAAACAGGGATACCTGCTTTTTCTAGTTCTTTTTTAGTTCCACCTGTTGAAATAATTTCAACGTTATGGGATACTAAAAAACTTGCTAAATCAACTATACCTGCTTTATCCCAAACACTAATTACTGCTCTTTTAATTTTATTCATTATTATTTACATTCTATTTAAAAAAATTTGTACCGCTTTTGGAAAAATCTCATGCTCAATTTCTAAAACTTTTTTTGCAATTTCATTTGGGCCTTTGCAATTTTGAATCTCTACTTTTTTTTGAATTAAAATAGGACCTCTATCATAATCTTTATTTACATAGTGAACAGTTGCTCCAGAAATTTTTTCATTAGCATTAAAAACTGCATGATGAACATTCATTCCAAAAAATCCTTTTCCACCATAGTCAGGCAATAAAGAGGGATGAATATTTAAAATTTTATTTCTGTATATTTTTATTAAATCTACTGGAATTTTTTTCATAAATCCTGCTAACAAAATTAAATTAATTTTATTTTCTTTTAAAGAAGATTTATACTCTTTATTAATTGTAGTTTTATCTTTATATCTAAACTTATTTATAATTTTAATACAAATATCATTATTTTTTGCAAACTTTACTGCTCCAGAATTTGGATTATTAGAAACTAATAAGACTATGCTTCCATTTAAGTTATTACTAGCTATTTTATTAAATAAATTAATGAAGTTTGAACCAGCCCCAGATGCAAAAACTGCTATATTTATGGGCATAGATTTGGAACTTTCTTTAAAATTGAATTTTTTATATCTAAATATTTATTGTGATCTTTAAAAATATTAAAATTATTTGTATTAACAATAAGTACTTTATTTTGATCAATTCTTGATATCCACTTATCATAATAAATATTTAAACTGTGAATATATTCTGGAGATATATCAGATTCAAAATCTCTTTTTCTATTTTTTATTCTAGATATTAATGTTGGAGTACTTGCCTTCAAATATATAATTAAATCTGGCTCTTCAATAAATTGTATCATATCATTGAATAAATTACAGTAAGTATCCCAATCAATATCCGACATTGATTTCATATCATTTAAATTCTTAGCAAATATTTCTTTATCTTCATATATTGATCGGTCTTGAACATAACTTTTTCTTGAATTAATTAATTCTAATTGATTTGAAAATCTTTTATGTAAAAAAAATATTTGTAAATTAAAACTCCACCTACTCATATCATTATAAAAAAGCTCTAAATAAGGATTATCATCTACAGACTCAAATATTGGATTAATTTTCAAATCTTCTGAAAGCTTTTGAGTTAATGTAGTTTTTCCAGCTCCAATATTTCCTGCAATTGCTATTTGAGAAAATTTATCGGACAATTAACTCTCCATTAACATCATTGTTCTTATATTTTATCAAATTTACTTCTTTAATTTGATTTATAAGTGTTTTATCTCCTCGACTGTATACTCTTATATAGTTTTCGGTTAAACCATCTAATATTCCATTATTATAATTCTCAAATAAGACTCTTTTAGAACTATTTAAATTTTTATTTATATATGATGAAAACTTACTCCTTGATAGTTGTTGCAATAATTTTCTTCTATATTTTTTATCTTCATCTGAAACCTTATTTACTAATCCATTAGCATAGGTATTACTTCTATCTGAATAACTAAAAACATGCAAATAACTAATATCTAATTCACTAACTAAACTATATGTTTCTAAGAAGTTTTTTTCTTCTTCAATTGGATATCCTACGATAACATCAACACCTATGCAGACGTTAGGTATTATTTTATTTAATTTATTAATTAGTTTTTTATAATATGAAACACTATATCTCCTTCTCATATTTTTTAAAACTTTATCACTTCCTGATTGCAGCGGAATATGTAAATGAGGAAGAGCTTTTTTTGACTTAGATAAAAAATATATAATATCATCATTAAGTAAGTTAGGCTCTATAGAAGAAATTCTATATCTTTGTAAACCTTCAATTAGTTCAATAGCTTTTAATAAGTCTAATAGGTTTTCATTATTACCCTTACCAAAATCTCCAATATTAATTCCGCTCATTATAATTTCTTTGGTTCCATTATTTACTAACTCTTTTATAACATTAATAATTTCATTAATTTTCCCACTTCTACTCTTACCCCTTGCTCTAGGAATGGTACAGTAGGAACAAATATAGTCACAACCATCTTGGATTTTGATAAAAGCTCTTACTCTTTCACTTAAAGAATAGGAAATTTGAAATTTATTAGTGTTTAGTTTTCTTGTAATACTATCATCATTAATAAGATTATAATATTCTTTAAAATTAAACTTATCATTTAGTCCTATTACTTTTGATACTCCTTTAATTTCACTTATTTCTTTTGGTTTTAACTGGGCATAACATCCAGTTACAATTATTTTAGACTGCGGATATTTCAAATGAAGTTTTTTAATAAATTTTTGAGCTTTTTTATCTGCATTTTCTGTTACAGAACATGTATTTAATATATAGATATCAGCTTGATCTTTTATATTTACTTGTGATAGACCTTCTTTTATGAGTTCCCTAGAAATTAGGCATGAATCAGCAAAGTTAACTTTACAGCCAAATGTATGATATGCGAATTTTAAATAAGGGCTACTCATATAACTATTTTTTAATATTTTTTTCCATTAACCAATGCTGTAAATTACCAAATAATAAATGTGATTTCTCTATAATTTTATATCCATTTTTAATATAAAATTCTATAGCAGATTCTCTTGAATTTAAATATATACTTTCTAAGGACATATTAAAAGCGTAATTTTCTAATTCCTTAAGCATTAATTTTCCAAGTTTAATCCTTCTAAATTCTTCTTTAACTGCCATATATCTAATTTGAGCTTTTTTATTGCAATCTTTATGAATTCTACCAACTCCAATTACTGTATTGTCAAAACTGCAAGCCATGATATGATAACTATCTAACTCTTTAGAGTCTTTTTCCGAACCTACTTTCTCCCCATATGGCTTTCTAAGAATTTTCCATCTTAAGTAATAATACGATTCGAAATCATCCTTACTTTTAGGAGTTTTTATTAAAAAATTCATTTCTATTTAATTTAGTTGTAGGATTATCAATTGATTTATAATCACATTGACTCCAGAAAAAACACCAGTCACAAAGAATACTTTCTCTACCATTAAAATCTTTGTCTTTGCTTATTAATTCAATATTATTTAATATCTTATTTTCTAACTTTAAAAGCTCTTCATCATTATGCTTGCAAGATAGATATGTATTAGATTTTAAAAAAAACAAACTAAGAACAACACCATTCAAATCCTGAAATTCTTTACTCTTCCGAATAGCCATTTCATAAATATATAACTGTAAATCTTTTTTTAATTTAGATTGAGTATGAGGTTTTGAACTTGTTTTATAATCAATTATATGAATAATACCATCTTTATCCTGATCTATTCTATCAATAAATCCAATAAACGTGTATTTACCAATTTTAATATTAAACTTGTATTCAACATGCAATACATTTTGCTTAAAATATCCAGAATCATTGAATTTTTTATAGTAATTAGATAAACATTTTTTACCTTCACTAAATATTTTATTGTAGTATGTTTTTTCTATTGAATTACTATTAAAAACTATACTTTTATCATTTTTTATTTGATTGTACTTAAATCTTGTTAAAATAATATCATTATCCCATTTTTTTTGCCAGTACTCACAATACATTTCAATTAAATAATCAAATGAAATAAATTGATTTTTCAAATTTTTCATAGTGTAAAGTCTTTCTAAAACATCATGAACGCTTTTACCCATAAAAGCTTCTAAACTATTTTTAGAAGAATATATTTTATCAATATATTGAATTTTATATTTTTGAGGACATTGATTGTAAGTACTAATTCTTGAATATGAAAATTTATTCATATAAATATAGATTTAATAATTATCATTAAATAATTCATAGATACCAAACCTATTTATGAAAACAAATTGTAAATTATTTTTGTATATCCAAATTTCATAATCACCATTAATATCAAACTGTTTTTTAATATCAGTTGGTTTTCCATAAATGATATGAATTTTTCCTCTATCACTCTCCCATCCAGATGCAGAACTATATCCAAAATTTTTATTTACATATAAAACTCTTCTATAAAATTCTTCTAATAAATCATTTTTTTTATCATCCTTAGCATCCCAGTAATTCATTAAGAATTCAATTTTACTACTATCATTTAGTGCACTATATTTTCTATATAAGCTAAACTCGCTATTCTCTAGTATATACTCCATAGGTCCAATCATTATATCGTAATCAAATTGAAAATCAGATTCTCTGTTAAAATTAATTACTTTCTTCTTTGTACTATCATTTATAAAAATACTTAATTCTAATCTATTAAAGAAGTCATCCACTACTCCTATAGGCATATAGCTTGATTTTTTATTACTATCAACCATAGATTCATATACAAGAAACGAAGTATCTAATGTTATATTGTAATATTTATATTCTAATTTAAAATCATCAAAATCGTTATTAACCAAAGTATTAATCCAAATGGTATCTAGATCAAGAATCTGTTCGTTCATAATATATTTATATTGGTTATTTACTTTTTGATATATTGTAAGCTCAGGGAAACTTAATTTTTTATCAACTTTAAAATCAATCTTTTTATACCAGGAAAGATTATTACTATAATCACTGATAAATAGATTCAGGACGTAATCTCCCTCATATAGTAATAAATTTTTATTTATAACTAATTTTGTATTTGATTTTGTATCTTCAAAAAAATCTTCGAAAACTATTTCATCCCACACCTGATTTAGAACAATATTATTATTACTATCACTTACAATAATATTAAAAGATAAATTAGATTTAAAGCCCTTAGAATACTTATAAAAAACCATTTTATTATTGGGTATAGTAATAATTAATTGTGAATTGATTTTATCATCTACATTAGATACGCTAATAATATCAACTTTTATAAAATTAAAATTTGGTTGTTCAAAATCAATTTTATTTGCTGAACATGAAAATAGCCATAAAAAAATTATTAATAATTTATTTTTCATTATTATGATACTTTCTCCAATTATACATTGAAACTCCTTTGTTTGTAGAAAACCAGACCCACGAATCATCACAATCAATATGATTAATATTATCACCTATGATTCCATCTGACTGATTATAAATAGTAGACTTATTATTATACAAATTTAGCAATACTGCCTTATTTATGCTATTAATCCACAAATAATTATTACAATGACATATATCTTTTATTTGATTTAAATTTATTAATAATTCACTACCACTATTATTTACCTTAAATACTTTATTTCTCTTTGATAGTATAAAATCATTATTTTTATCAATAAAAGCACGTAAATATTTTTTTTCTGTTAACTGAATTATTTCATTTTTTTTGATTAAATATTCAAACAACCCAATTTCAGAAGAAATAAGAAATCTTTCCTTACTTAAATTTAAATCGTAAATAATAGAATTATTAAAATAATTTAATATATCTAAATTCAATAAAACATTGCCAAATGTTGATAAAATATTTAATCCAT
>CERI01045296.1_pt1 | contig 63194 bp, 60 predicted proteins | sample 350261 | NCBI WGS metagenome assembly CERI01 (sample SAMEA2620979, study PRJEB7988) | marine metagenome | isolation source: saline water (ENVO:00002010), including
CCGGACATCACGCGGAGTACGTTGTAATTTACGGCGAACACCTTCAAGTTGTGATCAGTTAGTGGGTTGGTTAAGTTTAATGTGGCGTTATCAATTCTGGACATGTTGCATGTGCCAGATGGCTGATGTTCTTCGGGTTTGAGGGCGAAAGAATACACGTTAATGTACTTACCCACAGGTACACGTTCGTGGTGCTGGTAAGGCTGTACAAGCTGGAAATAAGAGGCTTCTCTGGCGGAGAAACGATCGTGACCATTTAACTGTAATTTAGCTTCACCGTAAGCGTCTTCGAAAGCACCTACTGAAGAAGAGCCAGCAGCTTTTGCTACCCAGATGAGCTCCTTCACAGGATGGTTGAAGTTTAATTTAACCTTGTTAGACAATGATTCATCACCGGTGAATTGGAGCTGTTCAATTAAGTATTCGTGAGATACCTGAGCGAAACGTCTGCGTTCATCAGTGTCTAAGTAGATGTAATCTACGTAGAGGGAAGCAGAGTTCATTGTGGGGGCATCATTAGCGTCGAGGTCGGACGGCTGAGCAAACTCAATGTTAATCTTCACTTCGTGGTATTGTAAAGCGATTAATGGTAAGGCGAGTCCAGGGTTGCGGCAGAACCAGAACTGAAGAGGCACATAGAGGGTTGTGGTGGTGGAGGCAGGTACGTCTGTCATAGCTTTGTATCCATCCCAGTGCCCTTCAGTCTGGGTTAATTCATTCCAGATGGATAACCAATCGCCGTAGTGCTTATCAATGCGCTGACCACCGATTTCTACTTCCACAGATTTGATGAGTTTGTGTCCAGCTTGTACTATAGAGGTACCAACAGAGGTGTTAGTTACTGTAGCTTCTAAATACACTCTGGAGATTAAATCACCATTTCTGGAGATGGTGCATGTTACCTTTTTGCCGAAATCGGCAGAACCATTGAATGTTTGTTCAATGGATTCCATGGAGAAGTTGGTGTGTCTGCGGTACACCACCTTGAAGAAAGTGATTTGGGGGTTTCCAGATAAATAGATATCTTGGGCACCGTAAGCTACGAGCTGCATGAGACCTCCTCCCATATTTGTTTTAATATATATAAATATTTTATTTTTATAGATTTGCCGTAAAATATATGCAGAGGAAAAAAGGAATATATTATTTGTGTGTATTATTGAAGTGAATTTATAAACTTTTGTAATTGTTAAAAATCCATAAATGCACTATTATATATTTTTACATATATATATATAATATACTATTATTATTTAAAATTATTGAACCGTCCTTAATACAATATGTAAATATGAAAAAACAAACCTATGTGTCAAATAAACGTTCTTGTTTGTATAAAAAATCAACAAAAACATTAGATCATTGTCATAAAGAAACTTTATCAGAATTTGAAAATGATAAAATGTCTGTAGATATATTGAAAGCCGAAATAAGTGAGTTATCTAAAGAATTGAGCGAAATCGAGTCCATACCTAATAGTGAAAAGAGTGATGAAAATTTTAGTAGAATAGTTCATATAAACGATAATTTGAGAGATAAAAGAAATAAAATTAATCAAATCGAGACAAATAATGATGAAATTGAATACTATATAAAAACCTCACACATACTCTATAATTACTACGACTTAATTGAAAATAACAATGATTCTAAACTCAATATCAAATCAGAGTTGGATAACCCAACCATCCCAACTAACTCAACAACTAAATCCATATTATCATATTTTCATGAAAACTGTACATCATACGATTTTAATAAGAAAAGTATTGATAGAACAGAAAACACCACTGATACACTGGAAGAGCAACCGCCAAAAAACAGAGCAGTTCTTTTGAACCAATATTTAGCAATAACAGACGTTAATTATATAAATGATAACATAAACAATATAAATGCAACTAAATGTGTGCATTGCAATTCAACTGAAAAGGTTATATTAGTCAATGATAATATATCATATTGTAACGAGTGTTACGCAGTGGAACATATATTGACAGATAATGAAAAACCATCCTATAAAGACCCTCCTAAAGAAATTAGTTATTTTTCATACAAACGTATAAATCATTATCAAGAATGGTTAAATCAAATACAAGGTAAAGAAACGACGGATATACCTGAAAGCGTTTTTGACCAAATCATGTTAGAATTGAAAAAACAAAGAATAACTAACACCAAAGACTTAACTGGGAAAAAGATAAAAGAAATTTTGAAGAAGTTGAAAATAAATAAGTATTATGAACACATTCCATACATAATGAATAGAATCACTGGAGTTCCTAATCCAAACTTATCACCTGAATTGGAAGAAACACTTAGAAATATGTTCAAAGAAATACAAGTTCCGTTTTTAAAACATGCACCACTTGTACGGAAAAACTTCTTATCGTATTCATATGTGATTCATAAATTTATCCAGATATTAGATAAACCAGAATATTTAAAATTTTTTCCGTTGTTGAAATCTAGAGAAAAATTACATCAACAAGAGGAAATATGGAAAAAAATATGCAAAGATTTAAATTGGAAATTTATCAGAAGTATATAATATCATTTCATTTATGGACCGGTTAATTTTGATTGTAATACAGGCATGTTATTCATGGTAGGGAATCCTACTAAATTAGCACCGATACCTAACCCGGCACCAGAACGGGCGCTGATTCCGAGGCTTGGGCTGAATAAGTCTAGTAATGAGAATGTAGCTGCGGCCACGAAACCAATTAACATTACGTCTTCGAAAGATAGTTTTTTGTTAGGAAACATAAATGCTGCAGTAGCTACCACGAGACCTTCCATTAAATATTTTAACATACGAACGACAACCTCAATATAATCAAATGAATGAGACATTATTTTATATTATTGTAGAAATTATTTTATCTGTTTTCTGTCATTGAAATTACATAAACTCATTTTTGGACTAATACTCGTTACATAAAACGATAATATAATTTTATATATTTGATAATATAATGTGGCGCAACGATGAACTTTTTAAAAACAAGATTCTATAATAGTATTGAAACGAACAATAAGTCAGGTAATAAACAAGAAATCATGCAGGAACAACATGATCAGAATAAAAAGAACAACAGAAGTTCTATTTCAATTAACGAAGTTGATGTAATTGATACAAATTTTTTTCGAAAACATGACAAAAACAATCTTAAGAAAACAAGTTTGGGTAATGTTCATACCCTATCGAAAAATTATGTGAGTGATACCATACAAGTTACTGAAAAAAGCAATAATGGTTCTGTTTCTATTATTGATTCAACAAAATATGATTTGTTGTCAAACGTATGTGTTTGCATGATAGATATTGTTGGATTTTCAACTTGGTGTTCGAATCATCTACCGAATGTTATTGCTAATACAATGATAATCTATAATGATTGGATATGTAACCATATAGAAAAGTTTCCTTGTGTAAAAAAAATAGAACTTGTTGGTGATTCATGTATGTTAGTTTCCAATATGGTTAATTCAACAGATGATGTTGAATCAATTGAACCAGTAAATTCTTATTTATCAATGATTCGTCTTTGTTTTGATTTATTGGAAAACATAAATGATTTCAAAAATATATTCAAATGTTCTTTTGTTGGAATTCGTATTGGAATTCATGTCTCTGATGTTATTGGTATATACTTGAATAATCCCAAAAAATATCAGATGTTTGGAAACGATATCAATATATGTAGTCGGTTAGAGAGCTCTTGTATTCCGAATACGATTCATGTTTCCGAGAAAACGTTGATGTGTGTGCAGAATGCGTGTAAAACTACTTGTGGTCCATGTTCAAGAAGCGTCAAAGGTGCACCTATATATGATAAATATAAAGGTATAGGATACAAAGCAAGTTATCAGTTATTTTTGAAAAAAAATCAAATTTTGGTCATAAATACGAATGAACTATTTACAAAAGCAATTACTAAGTTAGTAGATTTTGAACAATTTCAAGTTCCAAAAAATAAAGATGAATGCATGATGGATTGTGAGTCATACAAATTTATTGGAATCATCATAAATATAACGAAAGAAAGACACGTGTGGAATGACATCGATGATGTATTGATATTGTTAAAAAATCAACATCATTTCGAGCAATGTGTTTGTTTAATGACAAATGATTCAATGTTACACGATACGAAAAAGAAATACGAATATGATTTTAAGGATATCATTTCATTTGAATCGAAACATTTTTTTACTACTTTGACAAGTATATTTGATGAATGGATAGAGAACTCTAAAATAAAAGGTTCGCGAGGGTCTCTGGATTTGACAATTGTTTGATAGATATATAATATTTTTAAATACTATTTTTAAATATATGAGTTGCATTTTTTTCTATTGCCGTTCGAATAACCGTTTTTTGTTTAATTTTCAACATCGAAATTAACTCTTGGCTTGGTTGCCATTCATTCTCACACATAGTCGCAAAATCTGTTTGTCTATCAATAGGTTTTCGTCCTTTATATTCTGTTCGACCTAATGATAGATAGTAGTCAATGAACTTAAAATCACCACCTATAATCTTGTCTGATATTTTTACAGAACATACTTGTATGTCGTACGAATGACAAAATATAACTCCATGCAAACTACTCGAGATTATACGTTTGTATTTTGTCAAATCCGAGATAAAATTTTTGTAAGTGGTATTGTAGTTAACAATATATTTTACATTATTTGGAAATAATTTTGAGAATGCCTCTCTATCAACTTCATGAAGAATAAACCCTACTTCGTATTTTGCTTTATCGTTAGGAGGTAATGGAAAAATATCAGATATCAACAAACCAGGATCGGAGATCACTTCAATATCCGACCTACCTCCAAGAACCCCTGTAAGAATTTTTTTAGTTAATGGTCCTCTCACTCCTGCAACAATTAGTCTATCGGTATTGAAAAAAAAATTACATTCAGATTCGATTAAACCACAACCAACAACAATAACTGTTTGTTGTTTAAATTCACTCATTCCCCTGAATAACATATGTAAAACACTACCAACTATTGAAAAAATAGTATCTGACGAACCAACTAAGTTATTTCGTCTGTTAACTACAATATCTTGATTTTGACATATATAGTCCATTAATATGTATCCAAAGAAATCTCCTAAATTATCGTTATATTCACTTTTAATATTCTTTGCATAAGCATAAACGTTAACATATATCATTGATTTAATATAATATATCAACATAAAAGAATACGTTAATAGTGATATATTTCGCATGAGTATGTACAGATACTTACAATCAACTCGTCCGATATGATATACAAAACGGTTTATATATGCATTCTTTTATACAAATACTCATTATACAAACTACTCATTAATTGTAAAATCTATTATTCCTGGAAAAGTTGAATTTGCTCGCCGTACGGTAAGTCGTTAGAATGCCTCGTAGACGACGAACCTTTCAAAACCAATTCAAGATGTTCGAACACATTTGCCCTTGATATTACATCTTCACTTGATAGCAAAGACCGCAAGATATCAGGGCGATATTCACTTTCGAATGATGTCGAAAATACAACAATTCGCGTTGTATCTTTTCTATATTTGTCTTCAAACATCAGATACTCATAAATTAAAAGGTCTACAGTTTCTCCATTCTGAAAATTCCAATCACTGAAAAGGATGTCATACTTAATCATGAACAAAGTCTCTTTCATTTCACGAAGATTATTAACGATTTTGATATGGGCGTCAGGCACCAACTTCTTGACTTTTGCATAAATCATTTTTGTCGCCAGCTTTGAATCGTCAGCAATCAAAATGTTGAGTGTGTGTGATGAGTGTAGAAATATACACATACTATTTACATTACTAACACCTTTCTGATAAATGTTTACAACATTACCAATTGTTAATTGAACGAGTATGTCTATGTAAAAAAATACTGCATCGAAGAGTGTGTCACTTATCATCAATGTACCCGGATACGCACTAGACTCCATACGACTTGCGACGCAAACCGAGTTCCCATATACTTGAATACTCAACGGACCTTCGATACAACCGATATATATGTTACCCATGTGCATACCTACACGCACTGATATATTGTTGTCATTAAATAGTCGCTTCAATCGATCAATACTACTCAACAATCTTGAAACAAAAAGAAACATTGCTAGTTTAGTATCCATCGTACAACCATTTCTTAGTCCTCCAATGATCATGGCCGAATCACCAACCATTTCTATTTTATTCACATCACACTCAACTCCGATCAACTCAATGATATATTCATTATACAACGTCATCGTTTCGAATATATCCTCAGGGGAATTACATGAACTCCATTGTGTGAAGTTTACAATATCAATCATACATATACAGACATTCATGTGTGTTTCAAGACTATGTCTATCTGTTGATTGTTTTTTAAGTATGTCAGCCGACATTCGATCAATGTATGTTACATTGCGTGCCGTTGGACCTATCGATAACCATATTTCAGTGTTTTTCTTCAGTTGGTCTGAGTTTATATGTAATAAGTTACATATTTCAGAATGCAAATATCTCACGTATCTGTTACAGAAAGTAATCGTAGTCTCACTCAACTGTTGTAAGTATGACTTTTGCATATTTTTACATCCGCGAATGCTACTTTCACAATGAGATGTGGATATTTCTTTGGATGCATTACACATCTCCTCATCTAATTTACATACCCAATATACATGAACAGCGGGATGACAAAAGAAATGACCCAAATCAGCACATTTCATAATCATCATCCCCAAACATACAGGATTCTTTTGAAACATTGACTTCAAAGATGTCTTATTATTGATGAGTGAAAAATATTGCATGATCGAATCGTGCAACTGTAAATCAGTTGCCAATATGCAATTATGAATGAAAATCAGGTTCGTATTCAAATCATAGTTCGTCATGATCTTACTTCCGTATGTTTTTAGAAGTTTGATCAAACAACACGAATGCATGTTTTCGTTATCAGACGTAGATGACGTTATATACTGTGTTTCGAAATCAATCTCTGATAAATTATCTACATGCCTGTTTAATAGTCTTGAATTTATCACACCACTATGATTGATATCATGACCCAAAGAAACCACTACCATATTGAGTGCAAAACACTCAAAATCATTGCTCGATATCAATAACTTCAAGTGTTTCAAAATCCACAAGGTCATGAATGTCACATGAGACACATGTCTGAAATTGTGAAACGGCAAATCATTATAATTATAAGCGATTTCTTTCACAAATCGCTTAAAATATGTGGCACAGACCGAAACGCCTATACTTTTCAATTCTTGTATGATAAATCTACAAACATTACTTGGAGTTTCTACCCACCGAAGGTCTTCTAGAAATGGTTCGTACATTTCTATGTGATAATATATATTTTTTATATTTAAAATCACTCGAAATCATTCAAAAAGTAAAAAATGAATTATTAAATTACAACTATCAAGTTACCCTAGTTCTTGGAAACAGTCCAGATCACGATGTTATGATGGCATATAATGCAAAATATATCGCATCATCAGGTGGTGGATATGGTAGGGTACTAATTGAAGTAGCTATTTCCAATGGTGCGACACATATTAACACAAGTTATCAATACTTTTTATCTTCGTTTCACAATAATCATAAAATTATTCGTTCTTGCATCTGTTTCCAGGAATCTGTATTTTTTTTATATGTTCATGATAGTCTCCCTTCGTTCCGTCATATATAATTTGTCCTTCATACATATGTTTATTACTTTGATGAATAAATAAAAGATCAATCGAACGAAAAACTATTCGAAAAAACGGTGTTGACCAATTATATAAATAATGTGAACGACAAACATTGTGAGCATAATTTGAGACATAAATGAGACACGCCCACATATATACATTATGTAGAATGAAAATGTTTTCTTTGTTTCATTTTAAAACCTGCTAGTTTAGCGTTTTAATTCAACATGTATTGAGTTTCCGACACGATTACAATCGTGACTTTCTGTTGCTTCAGGACCAAAAAACACATATGCTGGAAGACTGAACTGTCGAGTTATGATGCAACCAGGATCTAGTACATGTAGTGTTGTTCTTGACGAATCGGTATAATATTTATACTCAACTTGAGAATCTGAAATGATAGTCATTCTGAGATATTGGTTGATGAATTGAGTATATTCTCCACTACTATACGTTGGTCCTATCTGATCTTGGTAAAACCTATTAGCAGAATAAAAATCTCCACGATAAACTTGCCATCCATTATGCCTGTGCAACTTGTACCATGAAGAGTTATATGAACCTAGAGGATATACTGATACGTCAGACCCGGTAGGTGAAGACGTTAAACCGATAATGAATTCTACCTCCCAAGAATATACTGTTGGACCGTCAGTTATTATATCTAAATCAATCACATCACCCACATCATATGTTGCACTATCTGATACGAACGATTTAGCACTTAAGCCAGTCGTCCAAGTGTGTATAAATATGTTAGGGTTAAAGTTATAAATCTTATCCAAATAATACATATCATTTGAAAAACCATACTGATCTTCACAATGACCTTTCAGATAGATTGCATTCGAGTCTGGGTGTATAGCTGTAGAAATGGGTAAATGAAAATGATATGTTTGTTCCGTCAATGTTGATAATACAAAATTTGAAGACGCAAAGGTTACATTATTATCATTGCTATCGTAAGAGAATCCGTAGTAAAATTTGCTTATATTACTCAAAACCACATTAGATAGAATAATAGCAGCGTCATTCGATAATGATATAGTAGAACTATCCGTTTCAATATTATTCGACAGAGCATCTATATTCACATTAAAGTCGAATCTAAAATCCTTTTTGAAAGAATGTAGTTCTTGTTCGACATGAAAATTCCATTCATTATTTTCGTTAGGAATTTCAAATGATTTTGAATGTATATCCGAATCGTATAATGTTCCTGTGCTTGCAACATTACTTTGCACATCAATCAATATATTACTATAAGGTTGTTGGTCAGGAAACGTTAAAATTCGGTTCGTGATTGTCATAACTGGATCACTAGTGAAATTACTATTTAGGTCATACTGGTGTGTATTCAAATTGGAATATCCCCATTCGTCATAGTACTCAATGGTATATGAAATCAGATTACTATACGAATCCCCAATGGTTTCTATGTTTAGATTTGAAAATTCGAATGAATTACTTCCCGACGAGTAATTGCCTGCAAATTCTAAATGATAATAGTTCAACACACATGTCGTTGCTCTCCAATATATAGTATTCATATTGGAACTGAGTATTGGAACGTGAATAATATTATTCGAATATAATTCAAACGTATTATCTAAAATTATCAATGGTTCTATAATATCCAAACTAACATTGGATTCCAACGTGATGCCGACGAAATCATTCATAATTATTTTGAATTCATGGGTTCTGTATTCATCCAATACAATTTTGAAGTTTGAGTTTTCCGTCTGTTCCAAATAACTTTGCAATTCAGTTGAATTCGAATTCAAAATAATGTTGTAATTTTCATTCGAATTCGTTACATTGTAGTTTATCGCGAACGTTTTTTGATTAATTAAATGATTATCAAAAGAGTATAATGATTCTATAGAAGTTGTCAATGACGGATTATTAATTACATTAGATAGGTATGTCATTTCGTTTGAAAAGTCATACCCATCGTTAATATATCCATGTAAAGATATAGGGGTATCATAAAGTGAAAGGCTATTAAAGACGGCTTTTTCAATTGTAATATTATTTGAAAATATAATATCTATTTCATCTGCAATGTCTGATATATTGGAATACAGGAACAAGTGTAATGTGTTTGAATCGGATGGTTGTCGTGTTTGAGTGGAAAGAAAATCATCAACATTAATATTGCTCACAATGTATTGATTATTACTTGTGTAAAGAACTCTTTGGTTATGTGCTTCGGATGTAAAAGATGGTGTTTCTACAGAAAAGGTTAAATTAGACGTGAGTTTAAAGCCGTTCAAGTTGTAATGCACTATATCAACATTACAATTGTAATAATTTGAGTTATCTAATTGGATATTTGATGTTGAGAAGGTATTAAACCAGTTGTAATGATTCGATAAAGAAAATCCGTTGGTTGGAATGATTTCTGCAGTTCTGTTATTGGATAACTCAATATGAAATGTATCAAAATTGTATTGTAGTTCCAAAGTAATATTGCTATCCACAGAGTATCCCCAATCGTCTATAATACCTACATTTGTAATATATGCCCCCATCGGAAGATCATTGGATACACTGAATGATATTTCATAGTTTGATGAATATGGTATATTGGATATCTGATAATCATTTATATCAATATTACTGTAATTACTTGTTAGTATTAGATTGGAAAGTTGTAAGTAATTACTGCGTCCATTTGCGTCGACTTCAACCGCAAGTTTCAAATAGGCTTGATTATCTGCAGGAACCGAATCTAAATTGCAAAAAGTAAAATAAGTTTCTGGATATAGGATAACAGGTTCTATGATATCAAAAATCAAATTAGATGTTAAAGATACTCCTAAAACATCATTCATTGTTATTGAAAAGTCGTAATTATGATATTGGTCAAGTTGTATTACGAAGTTCGAATTTTCTGTTAAGTTAAAATTACTTTGTAATAATACATTTGAACTTAATGTAATATCGTAGCTATCGTTTGAATCTGTAACCACATAGTTTATAGAAAATGTTTTACGATTGTCATCATTGACAATTGAGTATAATGATTCAAAAGATATTGATAGAGACGGATACTTAAATACATTAGATAGATATGAAATTTCGTTTGAAAAGTCATAACTGTCAATAATATATCCATATAAAGATATTGTTCTATCATAAAGTGAATGACTATTGAATACAGCTTTTTCGATGATGTCATTACTAGAGAACGTGATTTGTATATTATCAGCAATGCCAGTTCCATCATTTGAATACAGGAACAAGTGTAATGTGTTTGAATCGCGTGTTTGAGTGGAAAGAAAGTCATCAACATTAATATTGCTCACAATGTATTGATCATTACTTGTGTAAAGAATTCTTTGGTTATGGGCGTCAGCTGTAAAAGATGGTATTTCAACCGAAAAGGTCAAATTAGACGTGAGTTTAAAGCCGTTCAAGTTGTAATGATCGATATCAACATTACAATTGTAATAATTTGAGTTATCTAATTGGATATTTGATGTTGAGAAGGTATTGAACCAATTGTAATGATTTGATAAGGAATATTCATTCGTAGAAATAATTTCTGCGGTTCTATTATTGGATAGCTGAATATGGAAATCATCAAAATTGTATTGCAACTCTAAATTTGTGTTGCTTGTAAGTATATAACCAAACTCGTTGGACATAGAGATTGACGTGTAGTATGAACCTGTTGGAATGTTATTGCTTACACTGAATGATAACTCGTAGTTACTTCCATCATCTATTTTATAAATGCTATAATTGCTGGTATTATATTCAATGTAATTGCTTGATAGTGTGATATTTGAAAAAAATGGTGGATCAAAATTCAGACTTAAATCAATCTTCAAAAATGTTGTTTCATCAGTTGGTACGACATCTAAATTACATAATGAAAACACCTCACTACTGTATCTTAAATAATACTCAATCATGTCCAACTCGTAAGTTAATGTTTTTGTATATCCAATAGCATCAATGACATGTATTGTTAAATCATAGATACCATATTGTTGAAAAATGACATTTTTTTCAACTACATAATTTCCATGAACGTTACATCTAACATCAAGAACATTTGATGGTTCATAAGAATTAGAATTATAGTTAATATTAATATGTAAATATTCATTGATGTTACTTATTGAATATGATAATTCAGCTACTAAAAGGTCAGTTCTTTGTAGGTTTTGAATAATATCTAAATATGGCTTTGTGATTTTTGTACTAATATTTGAAAATCCATAATTATCAAAGACGGTCGCGTATAATTGATAATTTGAACCGAGGTTTGATGTGGTCACAGTATCGAATGTTGATGTATTATCAATGAAATCCAGGTTCGAAAAATATATGATGTTTGACTCTATAATCATATCATCATTTGAGTTGGATAAATAGAGATACAACGTATTTTGTTCTAGGGTTTCACGTCCATTTGAAAATCCTTGTAAATTGTATGTTAATGTTTGCACACTATCAATGAGGTTATTCACGTTGCTTGCGACATAATTTGAGTTATTATCATAAGTTAAATCTAAGGATAATGGGTTTGCAAATTTAGGTATATGAATGTCAAAAGATAATGAAACAGAGTTTTCCACATCATAGATATTTGAACGTATAACTGTACATGTATAGTTAGAATCCAAGTTATTCAAAAGTATATTACTAGTATGTGATAGGACATTATTTTCATCATTCCATTGATAAGATCGCGATTTATCATATGTTGTTAAAGAGTCAAGTACAATGTTTCTGTCTTGTATTGAAAAATATAATGTATCAAAGGTTTGCAAATTAGATGCGACGTTTGAGAAATCAAACTTGTCAATGACCTTACCAAAAACTGTAAATTCATCATATAGTAGTTTCATATTGCTTCCAGTATAAGAATGCTCAAAAACACATTCATCCGTTTCGAATTCTTTGATATTACTCAGGTTTAAAACTTTTGTTTCAATTGATACATTATTACTGTAAAGTGCGATTTCGAATTGATTTGAAAACGTAGAATTATTATAGATATCTATATCGAACGAGTTGATATTGGATGCAATTATTGTATTATTTGACAATAGTAGATACACAGTTGAATTACTTAATTGCATCGTAGGTGTTTGAATAGTAAATATGAGATTAGACATTGTTTTGAAACCATTTGAGTTGTAATGTATAATATCAACGTTACAATTGTAATAATTTGAGTTATCTAATTGAATATTTGATGTTGAGAAGGTATTAAACCAATTATAATGATTTGATAAAGAATGGCCATTTACTGGAATGATTTCTGCAGTTCTATTATTCGATAACTCGATATCGAAAGTATCAAAATTGTAATGCAAATCTAACGTTATATTGCTATCTACGGAGTATCCCCAATCGTCTTTGACACCTAAATTTGTTACATAGGTTCCCATCTGTAGTTCGTTGGACACACTGAATGATATTTCGTAGTTTGATGAGTTTGGAAAATTAGATATTTGATAATCATTTGTATCAATTAATGTTAGATTATTACTTAGTACTGTTATATTTGAAAGCTGTAAGTAATTACTGCGTCCATTTACGTCGGCTTCAATGGTAAATTTCAAAAATGTTTTTTCATCGTTTGGAACAGAATCTAAGTTGCATAATGTGAAATTTGTATCGTAATTGCTAAATGAAGGGTCTTTGATATATAAATTAAAGTTTGAACTTATGTACTCACCATAATTGTCTAAAATGTCTATTGATAAGTCATAGTTGTTTGGTAATACATTGATAAAATTAATTTCGATAAATTTATCATCGTCTGATGAGAGAATATTAATAGTTGTTTCTGCTAAGTCAAACGTATTTGTAATATATTTTTGAAATCGAATATTATAACTATCGATTTCTAATTTAAATTTAAAGCCTTTTTCTTCACAATTTGAAAACATATGAGTCGTAGTTACTCTGAGTTGATTAATTGTAAAAGGAATAGAAAATGGTGAGTTGGGTGTGTCATTACTAGTAGCATAAACATCCCATGTTCCTGCGAAAGATGTACTCAAAGGTTGTCCTTGTTGGAAAAATTCAGAATCTAAAGTGGAATATTTGTCACTTGTGTTTTTTCGTAATTTGTATTCAAGTGTTCTTTGACTAAAAAACTGTTCTGAAGGGTTCCATATGAAACGTACATTTTTTCGTTGTTGTGAATATGAATGTATGACTTCGATATAGAAGTTTTTTGGTGCAGGAATATAGTTTTTGATAAAACTAATATCATTATTAATATTTGATAATGTTATTTGAAAATTACTCTGAACGTTGTATAATACTTTAGTTGTGTATGTTGATTCATTGTCATAGATTGGTTCATCAAAATTAAACTCTGTTGATTCTAAAAGATAAACTATACCTGGAGTATCAGGTGAATCGTGCGTAAATTCGTACATATTCGCCCATTGTGCGGAACCTGTATTATCATTGGATGCTTGTAATAATGTGTAGTTCGACCTAAATATTTCATTATTTAATGTGAGGTTCAAGTTGTCAGTTATAGACAAAAAAATCATACGCAGAGTTTCACCTTCAATATTCAAATCATCAATGTTTTGTGTTGCAATGGTGCCCATGTTTAAGTTTGATCTGCATACATCGGACGAGTCTCTACATTCGCTTAAAAACTTATTTTTTGACAAATAAACAGCATCGTTTCTGAAACAAGACAACGAAGTTGGTTTATTAGATAAATTTGAATATTCTGATGTAGTTTTGTCATTACAGGGAGTAACGAAATAATCATCCAAATTATCGAGGTAATCATTTAATTCATCAGCAGTTCTAGTATATGATATTGGATGTAATTTCAAATTGTTATATACTTGTTGTCGACGTCCATCCGTGTTTGATTTCATGATATGATGAATTTCAAATAGATTTGAAGAAAATTGCAACATGTTTGAGTTTGGATCTGAATCTTCATTATTTGATAAAAATTGTGCAAAATTTACCAAAGGTTGAATGCCATCCAATAAGGTATTTATATCACTTACTTGACTTGAAACTACCGAAAAGTTTGGAATTGTGTCATCATTCGATGTTAAATGATAATCTATTTTTATCATACCTATTTGATTCGATGTTGCTTGAGTAAAAGTAAGATTTAGATCGCTATTCGAAAAGGCAATTATTTTCCATTGAATACCGTTAATATTTGAGGTTAAACATGGAACGACAAAGTTAAGTTCAGTATCGATGTCAGTAGTTAAATCATTTAAAAAATCAAAATAAAGTTTATCTGTAGGATTAGAACGCACCTTTAATACAAAATCACTTTGTATATCTATTGAATTGGTATCATTACAGTAGTTTATATGTGTGAATAAATCTAGACCCAGATTACTAACAGATTGATCTTTATTAGATATATCTAATAAATTAGATGATTTTTTAAGATATAAATTTATATTTGAAGTTACTGTGCTTATATTTGATTGTATGAGTGATTTATAATAAGAAGATTTACTTTCTATTTCGATGATTTTATTGGTAAAGTAGTTGGATAATAAATGAACTGAAAATGTTTTTTCATGTTGGCTATTAATTATATTATTGTTAATATATTCGTTATTTTCAATCAAAATTGATGAATAACTTGGTTCAGGTAGTGATGAAGTGAATAATAGGTTTGATGCTTTGGAATCTACTAGCGAATAACTCGAAAATTCATTTGATTGAATGATATTTAGATACGCGAAACCTTCATGTGTATTGTTTATTTCTAAATTCGATGTTAATAGTCGTGGGATGTGATGTGTATCAGAAGATATATCAAAGTCCAGTTTAGATATATTTGAATCTAATCCTAATGATAATAGACATTCATTTTTGTTCATAAAATCATTCAAATCTAATTTAGAAGAGGAGAACTCATTCGTATCAATAAAATCATTATTAATTGAGTTGTCAAATAATAAGTTTGATAAGGTCGGTTTACCTTCAAGATCGTTATAATTTCCTGTTTGTATTACTTTGGGTATATTTGATTTCTCTAAAAGGATGTAAGGCATATTGTCATTACCATAAAATTTCAAAACTGAACCATCTAGTTTCGTGGAGTAGTTAAATGTACTTAAACTAATATTACTTTGTTCTGATTCAAAAAACCACAGGTTATCTGAAGGTTCTACAACAACACGATTGCTTGAGTTGATTTTTAATAATCCATCTTTTGTTTGATTATTTAATGACAAAGAGTCAATAATAAAGTTAGAATCTTTGCTATTCAAATGTGCGCATTGTTGGTTGAGTTTTGAAGCTGAACCTAATCGTAAGTTACTATATCCTGCAAATATATCATGAAGATCTAATAAATTGTTTCCTCGATTTAAGTTCATTTTCAACTGGTAACAATTGTTATTTAATAGATTTTTTAAATTTGCAAATAATAGCGATGAAAGATGTAATATATACTATATTTGTTTAAGTTAAGTGATTCCAATCCTTTTTTTTATTTGTTCAAGACTATTTTGAATGAGATAAATTTGTCCGGTAATTTGTTGATAGGCTGTATAAAGGGCTGACGCGCTAGAAGCATGTTTATCGCTTGGTGATAGGTGATTTGTTTGAAGTTTCACAATACCTTTACTATATGTGGTTGCTTCAGGTAAAGAATTCCAAGTACAAGAACCAATATTGTTTGTGCAAAAAAGATATTTATTTGCAATATTTACGTTATTAAGAGGATTATATATTAGTGAATTTGATATATTTAAATGTGAAAAACTGCCTGTTCCGCTAATGAATGTAACATTATTACTATCATAAGAAGCAACGGACCCAATATTCAAGTTTTTTCTGACCAATGATATATCATTGGGTTGAAATTCTGATAAGTTTGAATCAGCTGATAGATAGTTTTTATCGTTTGAGAAGGAACTAACATTAGATGGTGCATTCCTTAAATTAAAATAATCTCCGGTATATGCAACATTATGTAATAGTAAATGTTGTCTAGCTCGTGTTGGATCCTTAACTCGAATGTTGTCATCAACTTTCATGTATTCTGAATACATATCCTTGATTTGAATTGGAATGGAATTTGAAAAAACTGTGAAACGATTTAAAAAATATTCTTGGACATAATCATAAAATGCTTTAGAGTTTATTGTGTGATCACTATACTCTTCATCATTTTTGGAATCAATTAATGAACCAATATCAGTTATAATTTTAACAACACCATATTCATCAGGTGTTGCTTTTGTCATAGTTGAAATTCTTACATGGAAATCATTTTTACTAATAGTTAGAAAATATTGATCATTTGCTGACATAGAATATTGTGGAGTAAAGATGAAATTTGATGTAATATGAACTGTATTAAAAAATACAGTAGATGATTCATTGAGTTTTTTAACAAATTCTATTGAATTCGTTTCGAATCCTAAATTTGAGAGTGCAGCATCGGTATCTGTAATTTCTGATAAATTATTTCCTATTTTCATCAAATTAGAATCAACTATCATATTGTTAATAGTAGTATTTTCCATAGGAACATTATTTTGAAGAGCAATTATATCTGCATCGATTGTATCAATTGTTTGTTTGAATAATGTTGATGATGGAACTGAAGCGTTACGTTCATCGTAAATATTTGATGCTATAACAACGACTCCGTAATTTGAAGTTGATGCATGTAATAAACTGGTTGGAGTAACGATTCCAGAGGAGTTAATATACAAATAGTTAGGATTTTCTGAATCTAAGTTTTGGACATTACTGAAAAATAATGAATCAACTGTAATGTTGTTAAAGTTGAGTGCTTGATGCGAGTTTATAAGACTTGCGGTTCCAATTCCTAAATTTGACCGTGCTTCTAATTTATCATTTATATCAGCCAAATTTGATGATTTTCGTACAAAATCAAGTTCAGTATCTATTTCGAACTCTTCTAATGTTCTTGGTAGGTTATCTAAGTCAAAATAAGAACCAGTTAGCGCAACATTATGAACATTTTGAAATCTTAAAAACATGTTAGATGTGTTAAAATCTGCTATATATATATCTGTAGGTTCTTTAACTTGTTGATTATTATCCATAAGCCATCCAGGTAGATTTAAATATTGAAAATTCACTTTTCCATTTGAGTCACATACTAAATATTTTTCGTTGGTAAAATGTTCAGATAAGTTAAAAAATAGATTATCTACACTAATGTCACCACCTGTGATGACAACAGAATCTGCATTTTGAACTGCTAGAGTTCCAAGTCCTAGGTTTTTTCTTGCTTCGGATATATTTTCCAAATCTGCAAGATTGTTTGTACGACTTAAAAAAAGAGCCATAAATTAATATATATTGATATATATATTGATATTAATCTAATAAGAATTTAAAAATTTATTTATTATTGTAACATAAGATGCCTGGAGGGTTAATACAACTTGTCGCCTATGGGTCTCAAAACGTTTATTTGAATGGAAATCCATCGGTAAGTTTTTTTAAAAAAGTGTATAAAACACACACAAACTTCTCGGCAGAAAGTATGAAAGTTGTATTTAATAAAAATGAGATAAACTACAATCAAAGTACTATATTAATAGCTAAAATTGCGCGAAATGCTGATTTAGTGCAAGAAGTATATTTTTCTTTTAAGATACCTGATATAAAGAAGAAGAATAATAATGCTAATGAACGTGAAAATTTTCAATTTGTGAAATATCTTGGTGAAGTCATGATTGAAAACTATAAAATATACATAGGCGGAACCCTTATGGACACACAATACGGAGAGTGGTTACATATATGGAATGAACTTTCAATAGAGTCTAGTAAGAAATATGGATATGATAAGTTAATAGGAAATATTCCGGAACTATATATGCCTGATATATATAACAATTTAAATATGAATGAAATCCAAATAGATTCTAGACGTTTATATGTTCCTCTCAAGTTTTGGTTTAATAAGAATCCGGGATTAGCATTGCCATTGATTGCTTTGCAATATCACGAAATCGAGATTCATATAGAAATTCGTCCTCTTAAAGAACTGATAAAAATCAATAATGTGGCACCTCTTAATAAAGATGTTGTTATGAAGTATTTTAATGACACAGACAAACTAAATATAGAACCATATTTAGAAGTGAATTATGTATTTTTGGACACGGTAGAAAGAAATTACATAGCTGTCAATTCTCATGATTATCTAATTGAACAAGTCGTCCGTATATCATTTGATTCTGTTCAGGAGAATGCTGTAAATACGTTAGTTCTTCAAAATCCTGTAAAGGAAATAATATGGGTACTAAATCGTAATGATGTGAATACCACTAACGAATGGTTTGATTATACAGATAATCAAACGATACAATCTGTATATGAAGATGAGTCTGGTTGTCGTTGTTCTGTTGAAAGACAAAAAGAAAAAGAAATATTAAAATCGGCTACATTTTTGTTTAATGGTATTGAACGTATTGAAGAAAAAGATGGAAGTTATTTCAATTTGATTCAGCCTTATCAACATCATTCGGTAGTTCCTTCTCCCGGAATTTACGTATATTCGTTTAGTTTATTGCCGGAACAATTTCAACCATCAGGTGCATGTAATATGTCAAGAATTAATAATATAGAATTGAGAACATCCATCATAAGCCCACAAGAACCACCAACTGGCGAAACAACTTATAAGTATGATATGCGTGTGTATATTGTGAATTATAACTTTTTACGGGTCCAAGGTGGATTAGGAGGACTTGCCTTTTCTTGTTAAATATAACTATGTTTTGATACTGAAGATTTCAAATGAAATTGAAGACAATGCATATTTACTATTTGAACAATATATACAAACCAAATAAATACAACTTAAATGTTGAAACGAGTTTGTATGTCAAAAAATAATTTATAGATTCTAGATAGTATATGTTATTGTATTATTGAGAGAAACGCGATTACGTTTATATTTGATTTAAATTGTTATGTAAGCTTAATTGTTGATAAGCTGTAGAAATATTTTCTGCGGCGGTATCTCTTGCGGTGATACAACCAGCAGTGTTCGACATACCTTGATAGTACAAGTTTTGAATATCTAAAATATCCAGTGCATAATTATGATAAGTTATATCACTGTAAAAAGACTCTTGATCGGAAGATGTTTCATCCATTTCACCTTCATTTGTATGTGGTGTGATGATTACGTTACCATAATTTAATTTTAGAGAATCATTTTTGTTAATCACAGTTTTCACTAAATGGTCATTGATGAAAACTTGAACTTGAATGCCATGTTCGGAGTCAGAAAAGTCAATATAATCTTGGAAAGTGATAGAAATCAAAAACCATTTTGGATTTTTACTTGTAGATACAATCATATTAAATATTTCTTCCTTCAACTCAATGTAATTATCTATTTTTGCTAATGTGTTGTAACTGATTTCTAATTCTGGAAAACGACTAGTATGCGAATTAATTCTAACCATTGGGCATTTGCTTATATATGTGGGTGGGTCAATAGTATTATCTTGTATCATGGAACCTCTTGTAAAAATAATTTTATCTTGAAGTTGTGTATTTGATTTTAAGTTGAGCCAAAAAGTGTAAGATAATTGTGCCCCACCTTTTAAGTTATTGGAATCAGGAAGCCATACGAAAGCAGGTTTCTCTGGATTCGATGTATTTATTTCTGTTTTTGATGAACCAAAATTACATTTTCCTGAGACAAGTTGAACAGATTGTTTAGAAACTTCTAATTTATTAGTTATTTTTCGCATTTTTGTAAGACGTGGAAAGATTAACTTCATACCGTACTTAAGTACTATTAAATTGATAATGATTCCTACAATGATGAATCCAATATTCTTTATCATTTTATTATACTATAGAATTTTATTGTGAAAAGGTTTCGGTTTTGGAGTAGGTTTATGTATTTGTGTCGATTCTATAGAATGGACTTCTAACCCCGTAGGCTGGAACACCGAGTGCTGCTAATATAGATTTTGGTAATGGTCCAGTTTTATATACTATTTTAGCGTGGTCAAGTGTCAATGCATAATTAAAGCATTGCACTTTAGAAAGATAACCATCGAAACTAATTAATGTATCATTACCACCTGCGACTATATTTCCTTGTGTAGGACGTGGTATTTTATTTGGTGTTATTCCGTTTGAACTAAAATCTTTTACTTGACGCAATTCACCATCCATGAATAATTGAATATAGTTATTATCAACAACTAAAACTATATTTACCCATCTATGTATAGGTAAATAATCAATTACTAATGCATTTTCTTTCATGTCTGGTAGATTATTCACAAGAACATTTTCATTATTAGATGAATACGATACATATGCGTATAATTTGTTACTATCAGAATCAATGAAGAAAATTGGGTTGGCTGTAGAAACATCATCTGTATTTGTCATACGACTCATTACATGTTTATCACTATATACGTTATTTCCTGTATTACTGTTGACATATACCCAGAAAGAGTATGAAAACTCGTTACCGTTATACATATCAGGAAGTGTTACTTCTTTGCTTAGGTTTTTGAATCCACCGTTTTCAGTAAGTTGTACAGGTGTTGATACCATAGTAACAGTTTTTAAAGATGTTGATTTATATGTTTTCCAAATGTACATAATTACGTATATTGTGATGATGAACATAAGTGTAATGACAGCTATAAGAGCTAGATTGCCGTTATTTTTTATTGATACAATAGTTGGGCTAGGAGCCATTTTAGTCAGTTTTGATGCTTCACTCATCTGTTTATATTTAAAATAGATTATTCTTTTTGTTTAATATTCTTAAAATCATCATGATATTTTTTTAACAGGGATTCAATTTGAGTTTGTTTTGTTTTATTTTTTGATGCGTAATTAGAAATGTATTTGAGATAAAATAATGGATGTTCAATAAAAATAAGTTCGTCGACGGTATATAATTTCTTTCGGAAAGCAGCTTGAGATGATAATTTTGTGAAGTGTTTTGAAAATTCTAGGTTTCTAATATCTTTGTAATGTAACTTTAATAACTTATTTATGAAACTATATTTGTAATAAACATTAAGTTCATGTAGTAAATTCCAATCGCAGTTGATATATATATATTTATCCAGAGTATCTGATTCACAGAAAACCTTATATACCTGTTTGATAGTTTGAATGTCTTCATTTGATTTCAAAAAATCTAATTGTAAAATATTATGATGAATCATTGTACTTAAGATGGGTGATTCAGTTCTGACATAATTTTCTAATTCGTGGTTATCTAATTCTTTTGAAAAAAAATATTTTGTTGATATATATGTATTTTTGTCAAATTTCTCTGGTATTTCTTCATATGGAATGAGAAAATTGTTTGTTTCTGTACATGAATCAAGCATCATCATAATTTTTGGAATATTACACTTTAAACTTTTCACTAATTTTATCAGTTTTTCCAAATTAATATTTTCTTCTTTGTGAGTCATTGTAGTTAGAATGAGATGATAACAATCTTTATAATTGAGTACTTGCAATTCAAAACGTTTTGTGATAGATAATTTCAATGTAACAATTTTCTTTTCATTATTTGTTCTAACAGTGCAAAATATGATGCATTTTTCATGATTCATGTTTAATAGTTTTTGTAACGTTTTTTCATGAGATATTAGATTAATATCGTCGATAAAAACGATTTTCACAGAAGGATGAAACATATTTATTAATGTATTGTGATTAATGAAACTAGTAATAACAGATTCCGAATAGTTTGTTTCATCGATTATTAATACATCTGTATTAGGTTCCCTACACAGACATATTCCGATTGCAGATTTGCCAGTACCGTTATCTCCTACAATCGTGTAAAGTCCTTTCTGATTATAATTCACTATATTTTTTATGCTTTTAATTGTATTATAATTACCTTTAAAATCAGATAAAAGCATATTTGATCAATCTTGTAATATATATAAAATATAAGTTATTTAAACAGTTTTACAGTTTTACATTTTATGCCTGACATTTGGATCTCGCTTCATTCCAAGCGAAATATTTTGATAATTGACAAGGATTTGAAGTTTTATTGATTTGATCTAAATCAATTTCCATTGAATACCCGGTTGGCACTTCAGCACCACTATCATCTTGCGGTGGTCCTTCTTTTATCCAATCATCTTCCGTCTGCTCACCAGAATCTGTTGTTGATGTTTCATAAACAGCTTCATTGTTTAATTCGGATATATTTTGTCCTAAATCTGAATTGAGGAAATTAGATTTAAAGTTGTTCGTGCATTTAGTTCCTATATTGTTATCATCACGTACTTTTTTCCAGTATTCAGGACAACTAGAGAACTTAATTGAGTTTGCGGTCGTTGTTTCGGAGGATAACTTGTTATTTTCAACAACCTCACCGATGTTTGATAAGCAAACGATTAGAGCTAAAAAACAACCAATAAATAATGTTGCTAAAAAGCTAAATATAGGGTCAGATGGATTCGGATATTTTTGTAAAATTAATCCCAAGACAATTAAAATCATAAGAAATACTAGGGTTGCAACGATCGATCTCAGTTTTAAACCTGCTACCATTGTTTATTAAATATTAGATATTAAAATTCTTTAGAGAATAAAACTTTTGAACCAGCAGAGGATACGTTTTTAGAACGTTCTAATGGTATAGGAAGTTTTCCAATATCATTTTTGTAATTAACGAATTGATTAATTTCTCTTAATATAGTTGGTACTGCGTAATCAAGAACTTTTGAATTCAAAATTTTGACTTGTTCAACAAGATTGTATGGTAAGTTTTGTGCATATTGCAAATAAATAGATCTCATTATAATCATTAAGTCATGTTCAGATTGTTTTCCTATGACGTGTTTATTATTCGTTTTTTGATAAACTAAATATCTTATTCCATCTTGTAAAATATCAACATTTGATTGACAGAAGTACATTTCAGATAATGGATTTTCTGTGTGTATGTTTTTTATTGCCATTTTGTTGAAATCATTTTTCGTTTGTTTTGGTTCATTAAACAACTTATATTGAGTTAAATCTTCTGATTTCATTAATTCAACACGTCCATTGAATTCTGAGTCTTTGCAAAATGACATATTTAATTACTAAAACTTTTTTATTTAATACATTATTACATTATGGATTCAACAACTGTACATTAAAATCTTAAATATGAATATATCAGTAAGAAACTATTTTCATGGGAAAACATGTAAAAAATTTGATTTAAATCAAATGATTCAATTCATAGTATAAAGAATGCCATATGATATGGATGATGTTTTTGAAAAACCTCCAAAAGAGCTTAATATGATTGAAAAATGTAAAATACAAAAACCATTTTTGAAATGGGTTGGAGGCAAAACGCAAATAATTCAAGATATTATTTCTAAAATGCCAAACAAGATGTTGAATTATCATGAATTATTTTTAGGTGGCGGTAGTGTATTGTTTGCTGTTCTTTCATTACAAAAGCAAAATAAAATAGAAATATTTAACAAAATTTATGCATATGACATTAATTTTGATCTTATTAATGTCTACAAACACGTTCAAAACAATAAAGAAGAGTTATATGCTGTTCTTACTAAATATATAACAGAATATAACAATTTAAATGGAAAGAATGTTAATAGAGAACCCGTTTCAATAGATGAAGCAAAGACTTCAAAAGAAAGTTATTATTATTGGTTGCGAAAAAAGTATAATACAATAGAAAGAAATACAATAGAATGTTCAGCCCTTTTCATATTTATAAACAAAACTTGTTTTAGGGGTTTATATCGTGAAGGTCCAAATGGTTACAATGTTCCATATGGGCATTATAAAAAGACCCCGACCATATTATCTGTTACTGATTTGAATGAAATAAGCGAATTAATAAAAGATGTTGAGTTTATACATTGCAGTTTTACGGATTCAATAAAAAATGTTAGAGAAGATGATTTTGTATATTTGGATCCCCCATATGCCCCAGAAACCAGTAAGTCATTTGTTGGTTATGTTGCGGATGGTTTCGGTTTAGAAACACATAAAAATCTGTTTAATGCAATCAAACAGTTAAAAAACGTCAAATTCATCATGAGTAATGCAAAGGTTGATTTAGTGACTGACTCTTTTAAAAACTATTATTGTTCTGAAATTAAAGCAAGGAGAGCAATAAACAGTAAGAAACCTGGTTCAACCACAACAGAAATGATTATTTTTAATTGAGAATAAAATTAATAATATCATCTTTATAGGTTTCACTACTACCCCAAAAGTATGGAACATTTTTGATATCTAAATATTCTAATTCAGATAAGCAATTCGTTTTGAACCAATCCGATAAGCAGTAAATGTAAATTATTTTGTAATTTCCTTGAAATGTACGAGTATATTGCCATGTTTTAAAATCACACGTTTGTATTTTTTCGGCACAAGAACCGGCACATTGTTGAAACTTTTTTTCAATAATAAAAATCTTTTTAGATTGTTCATCGATATAACATTCATCTGGTTTCTTACAACCATGACCTTTATTTACTTTTGAGTCAATCTCTTTTTCCATGCATTTAAATAAATTCTTTTTATATGGTTTCATAAAAGTCTTTGAACTATTGTCAAAATTAATGATATTTGAAAACTTATATTTTTTTATGATAGTTATTCTATCATCTAGTTCTACAAGTTCTTCATATGACCTTCCATTTTTTGTAGTATTTGACCCACCTGCATCAGTTCCTTTATTTTTAATATATTGTTTTTGTTTTGTACAATTTACACCATGAAATGTTTTTGAATTTATACAAACTAAATTCATACTTTCTGTTAAAATGAATATACTTTTTAAAGATGATTTATTTATCAAATTTTTTAAATACATGAAAAACTCAAGTTCATTGATGAAGAAGTTTAACTAACTCGATATCATTATATTTGTAATCGAAATCGGGTTGGTCAAGCTTACCATCACGAATAACATGAAAATTGCCTGTTTTTGTATCTAAGTCGTAAATATTGAAATTTGTAGATAAGTCAAATTTGGATGTACGTGTAGCCAAATTAATGCTTATACTTCCATTGGTTCCACTTATAATTCTGTGAAAGATACCTGCAGGCCATACAATCATAGCAGGTTGATCACAATATAACTTGTCATTCTTATAAACTTTATCTGGTGTAATAATAAACGATTCTTTGTGTTTTATTTTTGGACAGTATATATCAACAAAACGTTCTCCCTGAAGAACAATCAGATTATCATCTTGTCCTGGGTGCATATACCATGGACGTTTTACACCTTCACACGGACCAGGAGATATTCCATTAGCTTTATGTATAACACGGTCGATACCATCAATCTTTGGTATGTCTGAAGGGACTATTTCATCGAAAAGAACGCCTGCAGTGCGTCGTAAAGTTCTGAGAGGAATCAATCTATACATTATCATGTTATATAAAACATATATTATAAAACTTTTTGTTAATATAAAATTTGAAAAATATGAAAATTGATTTTAAGTCATAAAAAATATAGTAATATATAGTGTTTATGGGTAAAGCAGACTTATCTTCTAAATATAAGAAGCTTGAACCACGCGAACATGTTTTGGCTCGCCCAGGCATGTATATTGGTTCAGTGGATTCAGACGATGTTACTTGTTGGATTTATACGGATAAAATGAAATACGACACCATTGCTTATATAAGTGGTTTGTATAAAATCTATGATGAGATTCTAGTAAATGTTCTAGATCATGTTGTAAGATGTAGTGGTTCAACGAAGCCTGTGAAGCAAATTAAAGTACAAATTTGTGACAAGACAGGTAAGATTGAAGTTTATAATTCTGGAGAAGGAATTGAAATTGAGAAACATGATGTGCATGATATATATATTCCTGAGTTAATTTTCGGAAATATGCTGACCAGTACAAATTATGATGATGAAACAGAAAGAACGATTGGTGGTCAAAATGGTATTGGTGCAAAAGCATGTAATATATACAGTACATCATTCATAATAGAAACAGTTGATTCTACACGAAACAAGCATTATTATCAGGAATTTCATGAAAACATGAGTAAAAAGACAGAACCAAAAATTACGAAGTATACGAAAACACCATTTACAAAAATTACTTTTATTCCTGATTATGCTAAATTTGGTGTTAAGAAGTTATCTGAAGATATGTTCAATTTGATGAAAAAACGAGTGTATGATATGTGCGCATTAACACCGAATGAGGTAAAAGTTTCATTTAATGATACCAAAATTGAAACAAAAAACTTCGAAACATATACAAACTTGTATCTTGGTGATAGTAAAAGCGATTGTCCAAGGGTTTATTTGAATGATGACAATAACCGTTGGAATATATGTGTCAGTTCAAGTAATCATGGTTTCCAACAAGTTTCATTTGTGAATGGAATTTACACTTTGAAAGGTGGAAAACATGTAGATTACATTGTAAATCAAATCACTAAGAAGTTGTGTGAAATGATATTAAAAAAGCGCAAAGTAACTGTTAAACAGCATATTGTGAAAGACAATTTATTCATATTTGTGAAAGCTGTGATAAATAATCCTACATTTGATAGTCAAACGAAAGAGACATTAACAACACCATATACTAAATTTGGTTCTAAGTTTGATATTGATGACAAAATGATAGAAAAAATATACAAATTGGAAGTAGTTCAAAAGGTGATTGATATTTCTATGTCGAAAGAAACACAAGATGCTAAGAAGACTGATGGGCGAAAGAAAACAACAATCCGTGGAATTGCAAAATTAGATGATGCGAACTGGGCAGGTTCTGCAAAATCGTCAAAATGTGTTTTAATTCTTACGGAGGGAGATTCAGCTAAATCAATGGCAATCTCGGGATTAAGTGAAGTGGGAAGAGACAAGTACGGAGTATTTCCATTGAAAGGTAAGATAATGAATGTAAAAGACATAAATACGAAACGTATAAATGAAAATGAAGAAATCGCAAACTTGAAAAAGATTATGGGTTTAGAATCAAATAAAATATATACGAGTGTTGATGAATTACGTTATGGTTCCATTATGATATTAACAGATGCAGATGTGGATGGTTCGCATATTAAGGGATTACTATTCAATTTGTTTCATTCTATGTGGCCATCGCTAATGAAAATCGATAATTTTATGATATCTATGTTGACGCCAATTATAAAAATAACGAAAGGAAAGCAAGAAAAATCGTTCTTCAATTTGACAGAATACGATAATTGGAAAGAAGAAAATGATGGTAATGGTTGGAATGTGAAGTATTATAAAGGGTTGGGAACATCGACGAATAAGGAAGCAAAAGAATACTTTAAGAACATGAAATGTATTAATTATGTATGGGAAGACAATAGTAATGAATCGGTTGAGTTAGCTTTTAATAAGAAACGTGCAGACGATAGAAAATCGTGGTTGTATTCATATGATAAGAATAATATTCTTGAAACGGTATCCTCGAACTGTATGACAAATATAAGTTACAGTGATTTTATAAACAAAGATTTAATTCATTTCTCAAACTACAATGTTGAACGTTCGATTCCTAACATTTGTGATGGTTTGAAACTGTCTTTAAGAAAAATTTTGTATTGTTGTTTTAAAAGAAATTTGTATAAGGAAATTAAGGTTGCACAATTAGCAGGATATGTAAGCGAACATGGTGGATATCATCATGGTGAAGCTAGTTTGCAAGATGCAATCATTGGAATGGCCCAAACATTTGTGGGTTCAAACAACATAAATATACTATGTCCAAATGGTCAATTTGGAACTAGAATTCTTGGAGGAAAGGATTCAGCATCTCCACGTTATATTCATACAGAGTTAAATAAAATCATTCCATTCATTTATCACCCTGATGACAATGACATTTTAGAATACACTTATGATGACGGAGTAAAAACAGAACCACTGTTTTACATACCAATTATACCTATGATTTTAATTAACGGTAGTTCTGGTATTGGAACAGGATTCAGTACAAATATCCCTTCATACAATCCTAAAGATGTCATTCACAATTTAGAAAATTTAATGGAAGATAAGGAAATGGTAACCATGCAACCGTGGTTCAGAGGTTTTAAAGGTACAAATATTGATGGCATGTCTAAAGGCTGTTTCAAAAAATTAACAAAAACCAAAATTGAAATCACAGAACTACCAGTCGGATATTGGACCGAAGATTTTAAAGTTAATCTGGAAACTTATATTGACAAAAAAAAAGTAATAAAGGATTATGAAAGTCATTATACTGAAAAAAATGTCAATTTTGTGATTCACTTTCATTCTTCAGATGTATTAGAAAATTTATTGACTTACAATGATAACAAACATTGTACGAATCTAGAAGTGGAACTTAAAATGACCACAACACGACAGCTATCTACAAGTAACATGCATTTGTATTCATCGTCAGGTAATATAAAAAAATATGATGATTGTTTTGAGATATTAAAGGAATTTTATACTATTCGGTTGCAGATGTATGCGAAACGCAAACAATTCAAACTGAATAAACTAAGAAATGAGTTGAAGTATATGAATTCTAAAATAAGGTTTATTACAGATATAATTGACACAAAGTTGAATATTAATAATGTAAGAAAACAAGTGATCATTGATTATCTTGATACGAACCAATTTCCAACATATGATGATGGTTTTGAATATTTATTGCGATTGCCAGTGTATAGTTTAACACATGAAAAGAAAACAGAATTGGAAAAGGAATACGAAAACAAAAATCTTGATATGAAAACTTTAGATGCACTGACAGAAATCGAATTGTGGAAACATGATTTGGAAGAACTTAAAAAACAACTCATCAAACATAACTATATGTAATTATCGAAACTAAACCGCAAATAAACTATAAAATTTGATTTAAAGTTAATATTTAAATTTTATATATGTTTTTTAAAGGTTGTTGATAAAACCATTGATACATAAAAATGACAACGACAATTGAAAGTAATGATGAAGAAAAATTTAAAGCTACAACGTATCGTATATCCACGATGACGATAACAGGGGGTGTAAATACTGATATATCTCTTCAAAAGTTGTATGATTCGCTAACGAAAGACCCACCAACTGAAATTAGTTATATTGAGTTCGGACAAAACAAACACGAATTTCAGTCTTTTGGATTTCATAGTAAGCATGCTAAGAAGAAGAAAAAAACAGATAAGCCAAAAAAACGATTTGATAATCAATTGACATTGGTTGTTAGTTATGAGGATAATCCAAATCAAAAACATAATTTAAAATTGTTCAAAAATGGAAATGTGCAAATGACCGGTGTAAAGTCATTAAATGATGGTAAAAAGAGCATTGATTACTTGATTATAATTTTGAAAAAACATAATAATATGAGTCCTGGTATTGTTAAGGACGTTGATAACATGGAAAACGTGAATTATCGAATTCGTTTAATAAATTGTGATTTCAAAATAAACTTTGAAATTCGTCTAGATTATCTATACAAACTGATAACTTCAAAGATAGGTATTGTTTGTAGTTATGAACCCTGTATATATCCTGGTGCGAAAATTGAATATTATTTTCCGAATAACGGATTTTGCAAATGCACGTCATTTTGTAACGGAAAAAGTGAAAGTTGTAAAAAAATTACAATCGCTGTATTTCAAAGTGGCTGTATTATTATAACTGGTGCAAACACGATTGAACATATTAATGTGGCATATGAGTTTATCTGTGACATTTTAAAAAACAACAAGGCTGAAATCATGAGGAAAAAACTTCAAATACCGAAGTAAAAAAGCTCCATAAAAAACTAGGTATAGTATTTTCATTTTATAAATTCGTACAACATATTAGTTTTTTGTTTTCAGAATTCCATTGTTGATATTTACTTTACAATAACTATTATATATAACATATATATTACATTGATATATTGTTTGAACATTTGTGCTTCATCAAGTGTTAAAAATTAAAAGCATTTATTTTTATTAAAAAATTCTTTTAAAATAATAAGATATGATTGAGTTATTGTATATAATATTATTATTTAGCATATTTTTGATACTGAATTCAAAACCAGTTATTACATATAAATGGATTCTAATTATATTGATTATAGCGTTGATGAGTGTATATAAGATGAGTAACAATCAACGGAAAGAAACGTTTTTAGAGACTACAATTAAAACGGATGATGTTGAAAACGTTTTAAATTTATATGAAGATCCGATTGATGATTTACCTTCAAAAGCACATTTAGTTTTTTATACTTCATGCTTCAGTAAAAAGTTTATTGACAATCAGTTTATAAGTAACCATTTAAGTAAATCAAAATCAATACTCATAGATGAACAAGTAAGACTACATGTACCGACAGATTATATTCAAACAGAAGGTTTTTTTATTAAATCGAAAGTCTGGTTACCAAAACCGCACATGTTATTAACATCGTTTGATAAATTTTCGTTGATATTCAGAGTTAAGTTTCCGTTTAAACGCGTCAATAAAAATACTACAATAAGTTTGATAAAATTCGGTGCGAATAATGTATGTGAAGGCAAAGCGGATTGTCCAAACATATCAACGAAAGAAGTTTCTTACCCATTAAATAGCACACATACAGGCTTTTTTGAAATTTTGTTAGAGTTTGAACCGAATGAGGTAAACCTAAATCCAAATATTGTTGTTCGTATCGGAAGCCAAGAATGGAAATATATCTATGACAATAAAACTGATTTCGATGAAAGGGTATTCATGGACGAAACCCCCCATATTTACAGTTTCATAAAAGATGGAGAAAACTTTAAACTATACGTGGATGAAACTATATTTATACAAACAAGTAGTGACAATCGCATACAGATATCACAAAACATTTTATATGATGATTCATCCGAGATTCTGTTAAGCAGTATTAATAATACAGTAATGAATTACAAAAACGATGATGATAATGTTAAGTTTATATTATCATCAATCATAGTATATAAATACATTGCTTTGGATCGTTCTCAGATATCTCAAATAAATAACTATTTTAAAAATATAATAGATGATTTAGAACCAAATAAGATATTGCTACAAAATGTAATAAGTACTCAAGAACAGCAAAATGCTATTCCAACTGCAAGTCAAGATGCTTGTCGATACGTAGATACTACGAATATGTCCGAGTTATTAAAAGACCGAAAATGTTTAAACTCAATAGTTGCTGAATGTGATAAAGATGAACATAATTTAAACATATGCTCTTTATTGAATACCTCAAATATCAATATGTTATCTCCTAAAAATGAATGTGATGAAGATAGTAGTTCTAAATCCACGTCAAAATTAAGTCACAAAGCACCGATTGATAGTATTCAGTTAAAGAAACGTATAGATACAACTGAAACGTCAAATACAACATCAGAATTGAAACATTTAATAAATACTATGATGAATGAGAACCAAACTGTTAATTTGGATACAATTAATACAATGAGAGATTTAAACACAATATCTACAAATGCTGATTCTACGAATGAAGATATATACAATACATTAAATGCATCACGAACTGCTACGACACCTGTACAAATTGGCAACAACGAACCAGATGAAATTATAAATATAGATAAGGATGAAATCATTGAAAAAAACGCTTATAGACACATATTAAATAACCATAAAATGAATCATATAAACGATAATAAAAATAATTGGAGTTTTATGAACCTATTCACATAGGTGGCTTAAGTCCCCAAAAAGTATCTGGTACATATTGATTGTACCTTGAATCCAAAAGTATTTTTTCTTGTGTTCTTACGGGTAGATTCTCATTATAATAAAACAACACATTTCGTCTTGAATCTGGATAACTTAGTGTTCTGTATGGAATTCTTTCATCTTTCAGTTTAAGTGTGAATGCTTCGGTTTCGTTATAAATGATTTGTATTTCTGGAACGTTTAAAATATCAAAGGGTTCGTAATATGAGTTTGGTTGAACAATTCTAATCGAAAACTTACCATCTGAGCTAACCTTCACACTACCTTTGTTTGGAGTATTATCAAATGCTTGCGATTTATTGAAATAAGGCAACCCTGAACCAGAAAAAGATGCGTTATGTTTTGAAGGTGCTGGTGCAATAAAGTGAATAGTATTTGAAGTAATTGTATCATTTATTGTGCCATCAATTTGAACATTATAGTCGTCTGCGTATGTTATCTGACCGTTACAATAAACATTTGCGAATTCTTGTTTCATTATTATTAATACAAAATATTTTATTTGTAAATGCGTCCTGTTCCTAGACCATACATATTGACATCATTATTAAAATTGCAAGTTCTATTGTTGCATTGAACCATATTTCTTTCAGGTAACATGGTTCCTACAGAGTCTTTAGGTATGGAATCTGGGCATACGTTATTATTTGATACTATAGATTCGTTCATTTTTATTAATTTATCAGCATTGTGTTGCAGATACATTCTCATATCATGACTGTTTTTCTTTGTTTCGTTTTTATTTTGATATTGTATAGTACAACGTGGGCGGTAATCTGTAAAAGAACGGCCATCTTGCATTCTTGACATGAGACAGTTCACATTTTTGTCATTTTTATTTTCATTATTTCTTGGTTTATTACATTTTGTACAAGTTTCAACCATAATTTATTTATTAGCAATATAATAATCTTAACAATTTAATATACGTTTTACCAATTCGGATTTACTTCCTTTTGTATTCATATTTTTTTCTTTCAATATTTCTCGCAATTCTGGTAAAGTCATTTTCTTGTATTGGGACTCGGTTTTATATGATATTGTGATATCATCTAGATGGTCTGTGTTACTGTCTTTGTCAGTGTCATTCACTTCAACTTCAACATTTTGTTCTGTTTCAGTATTTACATCAACATCGTTGGTAACATCCAATACCTCATTAATTTCACTTATTTCATCAAAAATTTCCGAGTTATTATCATTATGTACGTCACAGTTTTCTAAAATAACCTTTTTAAGTAAATTGGTGATATCTTCAGAACCAATAGATTCATTGTCATCATCAGGTAATGTTTTTAACTCATCTTCATCAATCGTTACATTTTCAATAATTTGAGGCTTTTGTTGTGGTTGTGGTTCAGATGAGGTAGTGATTTTTGTATTCGTGATTGTATTTTGTTGTTTTTCAATATTTTTTACACGTAATTCAAGTTCTAAAAGATAATTTTGAACAATTTTTGAATCCTTTTCGATTGATTTGATGTATCTATACAATATGAATAGACCAGTTATAGATAACATAACTGTCATAAAGTTCTGGAGCGAATTTTTACTGTATTGATGTTTGATTAATTTTGACATTGTTATATTTTATTACAATTAAAATTTTATCATTTAAACCAATATTCGTTTCTGAATTTCTTTCGCGAAATCTATCAATTCTGAATCAAAATCATTTTTTTCTAATATATTCAAAGCCAAATATTGCTTACTCACTCCTTTTGAAAGTTTATATTTGTAAATTATATTGTGGTCATCATTTTCATCAATAGTTGCGTCCATTTTATATTTTACAAAATTAGGTACTTTAGTCAAATATGGGTAATGTGTGGTAAGTATTGTTAAAACGTTTTTAAACGATGATAAGCTATTTAGTATAGAGTATCCTGCAGATATTCCTTCTACAATGTTCGTACTATTGAATAATTCGTCCATAACAACGAGTGCTTTGCGTTCAAAACCTATATATTTAATAATGTCAAGATTGTATTTACAACGATACATTTCAGCTTCAAACAACGATTCAACACCTTTACTATCTGGAATATTAATTTGTGAGTTAATAAAGTAAAACGGTGTAAATGAAAAAGAAGTCGCACATGCAAGTCCTATCGTTTGGGATAATAGAACATTTAGAACAACCGATTTAATGAATGTAGATTTTCCAGCTGCATTAGGGCCCGTCACAATCATATTCTTTCCTTCAATGCTAAACGTGTTTTTAACTGGATTATTTATAAATAAATGAAAACAATCAACTGCATTCATGATGATTTTATCTGAATCTATAAAATTGGAATAACACATATTTAGATTTTTTTTGAACATTGCAATCGAAACAAAAGCGCATACTCTGTCGAAAAAAGAGAAGAACTCGTCAAAACATTTTAATGCATATTTTGAAAAAAATGCTAGTTTCTTTCCAAAACGCAATTTATTCATGTTATTATATTCATATTTACGAGTTTCATGATTATAGACATATTGTAGTTTTATCCATTCGTGAATTTCATCAGATGGTTTATAAGATGGTTCAAAATGATTTAGTAGTTCAACAGATTTTTTAAGGTACGATGTGAAGTTATTTATTTTTGAAACATAATGAGAACAAGCATTGTATGAGTTTTTTGAGTTGAAAAATGACGTATATACAGTGTGTATATAAATAAGGAAAGAAACTAAATAAGATACGAATACTGTGATTCCTAGTTTAGTGCGTACCCTAAACATTTTAAACGTGTTATACAACACATTAAGATATATCATGGGTGATATATTCACTTTCATACGATACCTTAACACGGAGTACGGAATCAAAATGTATAAAATGGGTGTAATGAGAGTCATAACTGGTGATAAAACAATGTTATACAAATTGTTTGTCGTCAAACACAACTCGTTTTCATTACAACCAACCAGTTTTAAGATGTACATTTTAAAAAAAACAAAATCATAGTTTTTAACTGATTCAGTTTCATTATCTGATAGTTTCGTACTTTGTATATCTTCATTTATATATTCACGATGGTTTTCATTCACTCTAAAATATTTTTGAAATTCTTTTGTTTGCGTTTCATTTTGATTGATAATTGTTTCATATCTTCTTATAGTTGATTGTATTTTCAAAAGATGTTCTTTGTTATAATATGGTTTTTTTAAGATGTTTTTTATTATCAATAAACTTGAATTTGTAAATTGTTCATCTACAAACTTTTGAAAAACGGTTGAGTTAGAGTTGTTATAGGCATGAAAAGTTTCAGTGTCAGAAAAAACATCCAAGCCAATTAAAGACAGCATTTAATTATGATAACCGGATTACCTTTTTAAATAAAAGCCAATATACAGATACACCTAAAATGATATACATTAATAATTCAAAAAAATCCAATGTCATGAATGAGTTATGATCTGGATCTCGAATGTAATACATGAACTGTAAAACAATTTGAAGGGTTACCATGCGAACTAAATCCTCAAAATAGGGTATATACTCATCATCAATATGTTCGCTAATTTTAATTTCGTATAATGATTTAAAATTTGACATTTTTATTTTAAGAATATATAAATTATTATATATAATCACACACAAACGAATGGGAATGTCCAAATATTGTATGAAATATAAAAAAAATTTGGTGTTCGTAGACTATGATACCGATATAGAATCATTAAACTCTGTAGTAGATAGAACATTATATGTTGCTAAATTTATCCAAAAGATGAAATATGACATTTTAGTTAGATTCTCAAAGATTTATGTTAATATCTTAAAGGGAATGCAATATGAACCGAATATTCATAAGAAAGTTATACAAGAACCCTTTGAGACCGAAGTTTAAGTTTCGAATATTTTATGCTATTGTTTTTGTTTAGTTTTTCTTTTGTTTCTTTTCTTTTATTGTATGGTTTATTTTTCTCAAGTTTATTTTCTTTTTTTATAATTTTTGATTCAATATCACTTTCATTTGACAATAACTTAATAGCCAAATTAAGTCCCAAAGGGACGGATAAATTTGCTAAACTAGTATCTAACATTGACGATTATTAATAAATAAATTTATTTTATTTCGGTTGAAACATAAATTTTCCATAACTGATTATTACAAACCAAATGTTATTTCATCTGCTTCATCTTCATCATATGTTGATTCATCATTGAGTTCAAACTTAATGTGATCGATGATAGTATGAATAAAGTCGGGTGATTTACTTTTTTGCATTAATCCGGTATAGAAATACTTTTCCTTCAATGATTCATGAACATCAAGTAAAAAATCTAAATTAAAATCAATCATTATCTCTTTTAGTTGTGTTTCGCTCAAGAACATATTTTCAGAGTTTATTCAAATGTTTTATATATAAGTATATCCATGGTATATTTAAATGGATTATATTTTTATATAAATTACGCAAATAGTATTAAAGATATATTATTATGAATAATTATTGGAAGGGGTAAGATGTATAGTTTAAAAGAAACAAATTGGTATCAAACACATAAAAACGATATAGAGTGTTTAATAAATGACATCATGATGAATGTTGAAATGATAAACATTCCCAAATCTTTTGGGTATGAGTTTTATATTTCAGAGGAAAATTTGAGAGATGCATTATTATTGCATGTCTATAATTATTCTAATTTAATGTCATAAATGCGTTAAAATACATAAAATTAAAACTAATGGAAATTAAAAATGAATTCTAAAACCTTTGTACTTCGAAATGTAAGGTTTCTTCAAAAAAATTCAAATAAATCTTTATTTAACGCAACCAAAGATACAAATTATGAGGAGTTAATAGATTTCGAATCACAAATATGTACGGTTTCACACATCACTTCTTCAGTAGTTTTACGTAAAAATATTGAAATTGATTTACGGTTTATGAAAGTAGATGATGGTGGTTCATTTTCGTTTGAGGAAAACAAACTTTATTCGTTGATATTGGAAGCATACAAATATTGCAAGAAGAGTAATAAAATTGTATATATTATGCGACAAATAAATGAACATGAAATCCCAGACAAATATGAAGAAAATGACTCTGATGTTGAATCAGAAGACGATATAACAGATGTGGAATGTATGCATAATATTTATGATGATTTACGCACATCTCTTGATAATTTACTCAAGATAAAGAATGAAGATGTGTTAAAAATAACGAATATATTAAAGGAAACTGAAAATAATATATCGATAAAATCGGTGAATCAAATGAATAATATGTTAGAAACGATTTCTTGAGAATTCAATAGCCCGTGATTTCATCCGGCCAGATATATTCTAATGGTATGGAATCAAATTACTTTTATTTTTTTTTGAAAAAAATATATTGACTAATAAATAAAATGATGATCCCTGATTACATATTACAAGGAATAGTAATTTTGTTGGCTACCATTGTATTGATGTATTTGGTTTATGATTATATGAAACGAAAAAATGCTAAAAACGAACCATTTGAAGATTTTGAGGAATTAGAAACGGATGAAGCGGATGGTGAAACGAATGAAGAACCAGTAAGTGTAACTCAACATACTGAAAGTCGTCCAACACCAGTTAACAATTTAGAAGAAAATAAAAAGAATAAAGCTGATTCAAATTCTGAAAAATATCCTAGAGATTGTTTTCCTAAAGACAAATTAACACCTGAAGATTTGCTACCAAAAGATGCTGCCAACTCTCAATGGGCTCAAGTGAATCCCGCTGGACAAGGTGATATGAAAAATCAAAATTTTCTTACATCAGGTTACCATGTAGGTATAAATACAACAGGTTCTACTTTAAGAAACCCCAATTTACAACTCCGTTCTGAACCACCTAACCCTCAACAAAAGGTATCACCTTGGATGCAAACTACCATTGAACCGGATCTCAACAGATTACCTTTAGAAATCAATGGCAATTAAAAACACTTAAAAATACAATACAATGGTTGATTTATATTATATGGATGACAAACTATTATTAGTATCATTAAACCGATTTTATTCGTCAAAAAAGAATTTAGAGGAGATATCGAGCATTATTCTGGGTACTTCAAAGCTTTCCTTACGGTTAATAGACTGGTATGTCACAACCCATTGCAAAAGACATAATATTGTATATATATTGAATAATAACGAATATTTCAATGTATATTTGAACTACAGGTCTCAACTAAAGGCTTTCAAAAAAACACAATTTGATCCATTTCGAAGACGAGAACGTATTACATTTTCTGTTGATAATGATAATAATGTTTATACGACAATCGGTCAGTTGAATTTTTTTAGATGGGCAATTCAAAACAAAATATTAAAAACAATTGAAAAGAATCTCAACCATTTAGAAACATTGATGCTTTCTGAGCAAAAAAACAAATTTTATTCAGATATAACGAAGCAAAAGTCATCGATAAAACACATGACTACATTTAGTGGAAATGCATATATTAGTTTTGCTTAACTACAATGTTAATATTTCTGATACTAATTATTTTTTATTTGATAACAATCATAAATTGTTATTCACTATCATATTCCTATTTAACAAGTAGTAATTTAACGTTAATTTAAACTCTTTAACATAAAAAAAATTGATAAATAAACAGGAAATATAAGATATAACCAATTCAATGGATGTGGATGAATTTAGGAGTATATTGAAGTCTAATCAAATTGTATTTTTATCTAAACCGAATTGTAAATTATGTGTTGATTTAAGTTTGTATTTAGATTTAAATAACATAAAATATAATAAAGTTGATATAAATGTGATTGAATATGGTGTTGAATTAGTTGAAGATATTAAATCAAAGTATGATGTTCAAAGTTTTCCTATATGCTTCAAGGATTCCCAATATATAGGAACAAAACACGACTTGATTCAAGAGATTTTAAATACTAAATACAATGATATTAACAATATATAGAATAATAACATTCAATTCTTGTTATCATTTTAATAAATATTATTATTCAATAACAAATGATATTTCAACAAAAGTGTCATTAACCAACATATTTACTTTGAACTGATCTAGACTTGAATGTGGGTCTAGTGAGTGTATTTCTTTCAAACTTGATTCAATTACATTTTTTGGATTGTCTGAAGGAACTATTAAATCAACGAGTAAAGCAGTTTCTTTGTCATAACAAACTATTTTTGTGTTTATATGGGCGACCATTAGTTTTCTTCTTACTTCGTACAAATTATCTATAGATACATTGTTCATTAAACACCTACCATTTTCTCCAAAAAGAAGTACTAATCCATTATTAAATAACTCTAAGCAAAATAAAAATATATCTCGATTTGATTTCAATAAGGACGCTTCTAATATAATTTCATTGTGATTGTCGCTTAAAAAAATTATCTTCAATAATTCGAGTATATCAACTTTAGCTCGTTGCATATGTTTACTTAACGAATAAAAAAGAATGTAATTGAATATTTATCTAAGTTTTTTTTGATTTAAATAGTTGTGATTTGTATTTACTTTTTAGCAGTTTTCTTTTTGACAACAACTGGTACCGGTTCATCGTCATCGTCATCATCGTCATCATCATCATCGTCATCATCATCGTTATTATTTGATTCTGGTCCATCACTTTCAATGTTATCACCACAATCATCTTCATTTGAATTAATGTTCATTTTACCAACATTTTCCGAAACTTTAAGTTCAGACAAATTTTCATGATCTTCAGGAATATCATCGTTATCAATATTATCTTCTTCAATGTTTTTAATTACATATCCTGATAGCTTTTCTGGCATGATGCATTCCATTTGCACACACTGCCAAGTACAACCAAATTTTCCACCAATAAGCCAAATTCCTGCACACATCACGACAGCTTTACATTTTGAACCTTTTGTTTGTCCATTAAGATGGTTTTTGATATTAATAATTTCACCACTCTTATCATAAAACTGTGTCTTGAACATGTCATCATAATATGGTAGTTTCAATTTAAAAGTTGGAGAATACTTATCCGTTGATGGCTCGCGAATAATCGGTGTGTATAATGCTTCAACTACATCTGTGCTATTTACCTTCTTCTTATTCAACCAAGAAGAACAGTTTTTAAAACCTTCTTGAATGTTCGCTTTATCAATTTGTTCAAGCATTTCATACAACTTTTTAACAGATTTGCGTTCATTCATTCCTTGAAAAGATAAGTTCATTGCATAATCTTCTGGCTTTCCACCATCGTTATTGAATGAACTAATCCCAAAGGGTGCAAACATCTGTGGTGTCTGAAAATATAGCGGTTTCTTGTTGTAAAGTGGATAACAAACTTTGCTTCCATTCTTTCGCTCAATAACATCACCATATGTTAGGTTCTTAATGTCGAATTCAGAAGGAATGATGATTGTTGTCGCCATCTTGTATTAACACTGAATATATATAATGTTTTCCCTTTAAACAAAATTTCAATTTTTTTATTTTTTGCATAACTGTTTATTCGTTTGTTATTGGAAAATACATGTTACTCATTCTTGAATTCCTGTTATCAACAATATTTTTTCTAAATAATTGAAACTGTTCAATAAGTTCATTCATTTTGTTCTTTTCTGATGATTTAATCGGGAATTTAAAATCACATTCAATCATCAAGGTAATCAAATCACTTGAATGTCCTTTTCGAAATTGATTACCATGTAAGTCAAGGACACCATTGCGAAAGCAAATTAGATATGGATTTCTGTCAATTTGTTTGATAAATTTATGATCATAGAACAAATAAGCACATTCTTTACATATATTTTCTTTACTATTTACATTTTTTAGTTTGATTATAATTGCATCACATTTATTTATTTTGTCAAGTAATATATTCTTTACGTTTTCAATCGACACTTCATCATTATCAATATTTTCGTATAAATAGTTATCAATAATATTCAATAGACTTAATTTAAAACTTTCATATATTGCTACAATATTTGTTGATAACTCGTAATATGGTCCGACTTCAGACTGTATCCATCTTGTTCCATCATGAAAATACCAGCATTTCGTTTTTAATTTAGATACTATATATTTGTCATTATATAAAAAATATACTAAATTTGCTATTGCGTATGATGAACCAGAACATTTCAAACTTGTTTCAACCAAATGACAAATTGTATCCATCGACTTGTCGCTCATTAAACCTAAATCAGGAACACTTTTTTTTAAAAAATCGGTGATTTGAAACCAAACACTCTCATAATTTTTAATTACTTGCATTCAACTCTTTATTAACAAATCATATAATTAAAGTTTAAGTAGATTGAATTAATTCATTTACTTTATTTCAAGAAATGATGTTTAATATAATTATGGATGTTAAAATATGTTATAGTATCAGAAGAAGACGAACGAAATAAACGTTTTAAGGTTTCATCCGGTCTGATTATCTCCCGAGATTTTGAATCTCTCAAATTATAAGTATCAATGTATTCATTTAAATATAATGTTACATTTTTTCTAGGAACCATCGTATTTTTTGGAATTTTCATGAACTCATACATCTCTTCGCTTAGTGTTAAGGGTGTATTAAACCCAGACATAGACCGCTTATTCTCTTCTCTCGGTTTATACTTTTTCTTTATTGATTTTTGCATATAATTAACCTCTTTTTCTAATTTCTTCCAGATTTCAATCATAGTTTTACATTCATTGGTCATCATTTGTAATTTGTCTGTCAATATCTTCAAATCTTCGATATACGAAAGAACGGGTTTTTTTTCCATCTTATCTTCTACTGAAGTATTTGTACTTCGTTCTTCACATTCATTTACATCTTCATCATTTTTTGATTTGTTATTAAACTCCATAATTACACATACTTAATATATATATTATTTTATAATGACATTAAACAACTTTTTAACAGTATATTCATCTTCATCATTTAAATTATGCATATTCATGTCAATTTTAAAAAAAATGTATAGTTTTTCACGTTTATTTTCGTCATTCATCAAACCCATATCATTAATGACTAAAATATCACCTTCCTGATTTGGAATATGTCCCCTAGTTTTTATTGTATCATCATTAAAGTACGGCAAATCTCGTTGTAGTCCAAAATAATACTCATATATATTAATATCAATATTGTAGTACAAATCATACATTGATAATGTATCATTCAAATTTATATGCATTAAATCTGGATAAATGATTTCTATATCAACAATCAGATTATTATATTGGCCGGATATTACGTTAAAATCACCATAACTGTCTATTTCGTATCTATATTGAAATCCTGATAGTTCTAAATACAATACCTCCTTTTTTAATAAAAAATCTGACATTAACCGAGAATATACAATCCTCTTTGTTTTGATATTATATATATCTTCTAATTGTATTTTTAGTTGTAATTGAATATCTTTTGTTTTTAAAAAACAACCTAGACAAATTAGATAACATTGATAACTTTTTAAGCATTCCTGTAATGATATAACTTTATAACTTTTATGATTACTCACATAGTAATCATACGCCTCATTTATTCTGATAAATTCTTCTGAATTTCCATTATTTTTGTCTGGATGAAATTTCAAACAAAGTTTCAAATAATTGCTTCGTGCATCTTTAAATGTTGAATTACTATTTAAATTCAAAATAGAATTACAAATACAGTCATTCATTCTTATCATGTATTTTAAATCAAACGTTTATTTAAACGAATTCACAATAAATTTCGAAAAATACACATCATATCCTGACATCTCGAATATATGGACACACATGTTCATTAAATCGGATGATCGGTTCATTCTAAAGTTATATATAAAGGATTTATGTGAAAGAAAATTACATATGGGTTTGAGCGAAAACAAAGTAATTATCAAAGAAAATACATATCACATATATAACGATATCTTTAAAGTCGATTTAGAATATATAAATGATATGAATTCCTTCGTTGAATATTTAAATGAAGTCACAACGAAAAAACCAATGTTTGATTGCTGTAAAATATTTATTCTTGAAAATATCGATTGTGTTCATCAAAATAAACATATATTATCAATTTTGACGTCAAATGTTGACAGAAACTTTGCGTATTTCATAGTTACAGGAAAAAAAAATATTCATCACGACTTCATTGAAAGTCGTATGCTCACGATACGACTTCCAATATTGTCAATTAAAGAGTTAATGGAATTTTGTGAAAAGAATAATATTGAAGTAAGCAAAAAACAATTGCAAAATCTTCATAAAAACTCTAGTTCGTTGTTAAACATGTTGCTAAATTTGGATATGAATGTGTATAAACCAATTGTGGATGATGTTGATACACTATTAAAATTAATAATTAAATCAGCTAGCAAAAAGAATATAGGTATTGTTAATTATTTACAACTCGTCAGAGAAAACATGTACAAGTTGCAATCTTATAATATTAAACACGATTATATTTGTAAAAGATTGATATACATTATTTCAAAAACGTATCCAAAAAAAAATGATTTAGTTCATTTCGTTGTAACTAAAGTTGCAGAACTCCAACATACGATCATGGTCAAGTCATCCAAACCTATGTGCCATTTTGAACACTTCTTCATTATGATTTATGAACGACTTGTGAATTGAAAAATAAAACGTTTTCAATCTTTGAATGCATAACTTAATTGTATGCCATCACTAGTTGTTATATAACCTAATATGTCCAACTTTCCACAATGTGTTTCATAATGACATTTTTCACATAATGTGACCAAATTATGCTTTACATTTTTTTTCTGTGTACCATTCATGCCATTTGTATCGGCATATTTTTGATATTTAATATGATGAACTTCTGAAGCTTTTTGTTTGCATACTGTACACATATCTTCGAAGATTTTTGCATTGTATTTTGATTTTTTATTCTTTACGAAATCTGTATTCATTTCTAATACATTGTGTCTAATCATATTCGCAGTCAAAAGAAAATCTCTAGGCATATCTAATGACTTGCACACCTCCAGACCATATAAAGTATCACTTGAACCTTCTTTCAAAATTCGTTCGTAATATATTACATTTGTCAATTCATCATAACGAATACTTAAATGATGAATCTTCAAATTAGGACTTTCGTTTATGTGCGAAATTTTTGTAAGTTCATGAAGATGTGATGCTAATATAAATGTTGATTTATTGTTTATCATCTTCAAAATACCAGAAGCTACAAGCGATACCGCTGATACAGATTCGGTACCTGAACACAACTCGTCACCCAATATCAAACTGCGTTCATCCGAAAAGTTAAGAATATTACGAAGTTCTAACATTTCTGTTGTAAATGTAGATTGAGATTTATATAGATCATCTGATGACGAAATACGTGTAAATATGGCTGTATATGGATGAAATACAAAACTATCTGCAGGAACGTACATACCTGATTGCGCCATCAACAATGTTAAACCAAGTGATTTCATCAAACTACTTTTACCGGACGAATTGATACCAAATATTAGTTTTCCATAACATTCATCTTCAAACGATAAGTCATTTGGTACATATAATAAGTTATCTTGAATTCTTTCAATAATAGGGTGTCTCATTTGTGTTACCTTCATTTTAGTTGAATAACCTTCAATAATTGGCTTTGTATATTTGTATTTTACAGCATTGTACGCGTTTGTAGTATAAAAATCAATATGTTCAATGAATTTGATGGATTTATGAAGAATTTCGCTATGTTTTGATAACAAAGATGACACAATTTTATTATAATAGTCGTCTAGCATTTGCACGTATTCAACGCGTTTTGAAACATATTTTTCATTATTTTTGGCAAGTTCAACATGAAATATTTTTACTTGATTTTTTGTTTGAGTAATGGTGTGAAATCTAGAATCTTTTTTTTGAAGTTCTTTGTATCGGTTGTGTGTAGTTGTAAATACATAACCATCTTTATCATTCTTTTCACATTTCACATATTTTTTCAACACGGAATATTCTTGTTCAAAATACATTTGTAATTGTTTGATTTCATCTTCAGTTTCTAATATCTTTGGATCGCATTTTTTAAAGATATTTTCAGTAATTTGATGACAAACCATTTTTGATGCATCCGAATACACGAAATGTTCATCGATATCTGATAAAAACGTATTCAATAGATTGAATTCATCATCTGACAAATATTTATTCTTTAATGTTGTTAAATCGTGACAAATGTTAATAATAATATTGATAGAACTGTAAATCAACATTAATTGTGATGGAGAAAGTATCTCTTTATGCATAATTCGTTCAATATCACAAACGTTTTTCAATTTATCTCTTGTATCAATATACCTTTCATTTTCAATGAAATATTGGATCATATCATATTCGTGTTTTAATGTTGTTACATTAGTGATAGGATTTAGCATTTTGTTTTTGAAATATCGTTTTCCAATATTTGAAACACAATTATTAATGAGTTCAATAAGTGATTTCTTGTTTCCCCAAATATTTAATTGATGAACTGTATCCCCATGCAAAATCAACTGCCCATCTTGTGATACACAATCCGGTTTGTTGAGTTTTTCTAGTGATTTTTCATTATGTTGATAGAGAAATTGAATCATATAAACGAAAGAAATTAGTTCAAATGGCTTTGATTCCATATTTACAAATTCTATAGCAGATAATAGACCTGTATTTGGAAAAAGTTTTTTAAGGATTTCTGTTTGATATGACAGAGTTGTATATGATTTTTCTAATTTTCCTATTTTATTGTGAATCATGTTGTGTTTTGGAAAAGGAATGTTATAAGAAACTGATGAAATATACACAATTTCTTTTGGATTGTATTGGATATGTAGTCTTATAAGTTCATTTTCAAGTAGATCGCCGGGAGAATACAATGTGTTCGTGATAGATTTACCGGTGGAAATATCTACAACAGAATAAGAAATAACAAATTTGGACATAATTTCATCAAAACTATCTAATTTTTCTAAATAAACAATCATTAACATATTTTCCATGTATGTTATGATATTATCCGTGTAAGTGGAAGGACTATATACTCTTGTTGCTTTACGTTCGTACGTAGTTCTTTTTCCTGTATTAAATTGTTCGATCAATATGACTGTAAAATTAGATGCGATAAGTATGTCGAGAAACTTTTTCAATGAATGACTTGGAAATCCTGTCATTAATGGGTTAGTACGCGAGTTTTTTGGTATGTTCTTATTTTTTCTTGTAACGGTCATATTCAACAATGAACTAACCATGTTCATATCAGCACCACTTGTTTCATCATCATTATCAACGCCGTAAATTTCAAAAAAACCACCAACCTCCATCAATACAAGAGTATCAACATCTTTGTATAAACGTTTATACTTTTCACAATGTTCTAAATATTCATCATAAATCATAGTTAAATTTATAACCTTTGGTATATTTATTTAAAAATTGAACTTATGCTTAAATATATATATCTTTAACATTTGATAACGATGGAACCATTATCAGGTATATTTACAGACAATGAATTTGAAAAATATACATGGGAAGTCATTGGTAGTTATTTTAAGGAAAGTGAAAAATCGTGTTTGGTGTCACATCAAATAGAATCATATAATGATTTTGTGTTGAATAAAATACAACAAACAATTGATGGATTCAATGATCTAAATATTCAACATAAATATATACCAGAACTAGAAGAGTTCAAATACAATGTTTTTATAAACATTGGTAATCCAATAATCACACGACCTTTAATATATGAGAAGGATGGTAGTAACAAAGTTATGACACCGAATGATGCTAGACAACGTAATTTCAGTTATTCTTCTAATTTGTATGTTGATGTAAATGTTTCAACTAAATATATTGACGACACGAACAATATTATATCTTATAACAAAAAAATTACAAATGTGAATATTGGAAAAATTCCAATCATGATTGGGTCCAATTATTGTATATTGAGAGACCCATATTTTAAAATTAATTCATCTGAATGTAAATATGACTATGGTGGATATTTCATTATCAATGGAAATGAGAAGGTAATTATAAGTCATGATAGAATAGCTGAAAATAAAACATATGTATTTTTAGATAATAAGTTGACACAATATTCACACGTTGCCGAAATTCGCTCGGTACCTGACAATGTTTTCGGTCCGCCGAAATTGACAACAATAAAGTTGTCAGCAAAGCCTACACAAATGGGTAGATACATTCGTGTAAATATTCATCATATTCGCATCGATATACCTATATTCATTTTGTTTCGTGCATTGGGTGTAGAAACTGATAAGGATATTATTAAACATTGTTTATTTGATATAGATAATGATGAAAATTGCATGATGATGGAACATTTAAAAGGAAGTGCTGAAGATGCGAACAATTATGTTACTACATTGAATGCTTTCGAATACCTTAACAAATTTTTAAACATAAGTGGATATCCAAAAGAAATTATGCAAAATAAGTCCAAAAGAATTAATATTATTCGTGAAATTCTTGAAATTGATTTCCTACCTCATGTTGGTAAGAACTTGCACAAAAAAGCAATCTATTTAGGAATCATGGTGAATAAACTCCTGAAATGTTTCACAGGCAAGAAACCCATGGATGACCGTGATAGTTATCTCAATAAACGTGTGGATACACCTGGAATTATGCTTTCCAATTTGTTTCGTCAATATTATGGAAAAGTCGTGAAAGATATTAAAAATATGATTTATAAAGAGTTAAATAGTGGAAGTTGGAAAGTTACGAATGATTTATCTAATTTAGTGAATAAAACAAATATATACAAAATTATTAAGCCATCAACAATTGAGTCTGGATTAAAATATGGACTTGCTACAGGAAACTGGGGAATAAAGAACACCAATATCAAACAAGGTGTTGCACAAGTTCTGAATCGCTTAACATATAATGCGACATTATCTCACTTACGAAGAATCAATACACCGATGGAAAAATCTGGAAAACTAATTCAACCAAGAAAACTCCACAATACCCAATGGGGTGTAATATGTCCTTCAGAAACACCAGAAGGTAGCAGTGTTGGCTTGGTTAAAAATATTGCAATCGCTAGTACAATAACCACAAATTCAGATTCTAGGTGTGTTCGAGAACATATAAATAATATGGGAATTGTAATCATTACAAAACAAAATATTCAACTATTAAATGATAATACATGGGTATTTGTTAATGGAGATCTAGTAGGTATTCATCATGAACCATTCAAATTGTATTATGAATTGAAGAAATATAAATACATGGGAAGAATTAATATTTATACAAGCATTGCATTTGATATAACGAAAAATGCTATCAATATATCTACAGAAGCAGGACGACTTGTACGACCCGTATATATTGTATCAGAAAACAATCAATTAAAAATGACAAAACAAACAATTGTCGATATTAAAAATAAAGAATTATCATGGAAAAATTTAGTATGTCATCAAACAATAAATAATCCTGAAGCAAAAGAAACCGATACAATTATTGAATATATTGATGTAGAAGAAAGCAATTCATTGCTTATTGCACCAGTCTATAAGTCGCTTCGTACAAATACAAAAATGAAATATACACATTTGGAAATTCATCCATCATTAATTTTAGGTGTATTGGCTAGCAACATTCCATTTTCGAATCATAATCAGGCACCAAGAAACACCTATCAAGCAGCTATGGGAAAACAAGCTATTGGATTATATGCGACCAGTTTTAAAAATCGTTTAGATACATTGTCTCATGTTCTAAATTATCCGCAAAAACCAATCGTTAAAACAAATCTATCCGATGAATTGAATTTAAGCAAAATGCCATGTGGAACCAATGTTATTGTTGCTATTGCGACTTTTACAGGCTATAATCAGGAAGATTCTGTTATACTGAACAAGTCATCGGTACAGCGAGGATTATTCACATCAACCTTTTACCGGACGGTTAAAGAACAATGTAATAAAAATTTGTCTTCTGGAGAGGAAGAAATATTTTGTAATCCGAATAACATTGGAAATTTTAAAAATAAGCCTCAAAACTATAATAAACTAAATGACAATGGATTCGTGCCGGAAAATACATATGTAACAACAGGAGATGTTATTGTTGGTAAATGTATGCCGCGAAAAACTTGTACAGAACTGTCACACCGTGACAACTCTGTGGTTATGAAAGCGAATGAAAACGGATATATTGATATGAGTTGTTCTGATAACATTTACTTTACTAATTCAAGTGCAGATGGGTACAACTTTGCAAAAATAAAAATTCGTAATTTTCGCGAACCTACTATTGGAGATAAAGTAAGTAGTAATCATGCACAAAAGGGAAGTATTGGAATCATGTATGACCAAGAAGATATGCCCTATACAAAATCTGGGTTAGTACCTGATATTATTATTAATCCACATGCTATTCCTAGTCGTATGACAATAGCACAATTAATCGAGACCTTAATGGGTAAAGCATGTATAAATCTTGGGTCCATTGGCAACGCAACACCATTTACAAATCTATCTGTAGAAACAATAAGTTCTGTTTTACGCGACCAATGTCATATGGAACCACATGCAAATGAAATTATGTACAATTCACGCACAGGTGAACAAATTAAAACTTCAATATTCATCGGTCCTACATATTATCAAAGACTTAAACATATGGTATGTGATAAAATTCATTCAAGAAATAGTAATGGTCCAGTCGTTTTACTTACTAGACAACCTGCTGAAGGGCGTGCAAGAGATGGTGGTCTTCGTTTGGGTGAAATGGAAGTTGAATGTAATTGGGCTCATGGAACTTCACAATTTTTGAAAGAACGTTTTGTCGAATGTTCTGACAATTACAGGACATTTGTATGCAAACGTTGTGGAAATATTGGAAATGTTAATCCAGCAAACGATATATATATATGTCATGTGTGCAACAATAAAACAAACTTTTGCGAAATTAGAATTCCATTTGCAAGCAAACTACTTTTCCAAGAAATTCAAAGTATGGGAATTAATACCAAATTTATCACATAATAAATATGATATCATATAAAATATGAATAAATACATATTACCTATAGCATGTATAATCATGTTTTTATCTGCTTTAGTTTTTTTTTGCAAAGTTAATACTATGTTTATGAAAAAAAAAATTCTTGAAACTTTTCAAGAACAAGATGAACTCTTCCATATATCCCCTGCCGATAAAAGTATCTATTTTGAAATCATTGACACCTATCAACTATTACTAAATAGAGACCCGGAAGAATATGAACTAAATAAAAATTTCAATGATATTAAAAATGAACGTATTTTGATAGAAGATATCGTCAAAAATATACAAGAATCTGAAGAATATGCGCGCATTAATGATAATAATGATACCAGTCATCTCGCTCCCGCAAATACTTCTTCAGCTAGCGAAGAACGAAAACTGTTCGACATCATGTTAGAGAATAATATACCACAACATTCTTTCAATTCTGAATTCATGGACTTTTTATATTCAAAATACAATAAACTAAACAAAGATGAAACATCTTTTATCAATTATGTCAAGAAAACTCCAGAATATATCGAAATATTCAAGCATAAATTAGAAAAAGACTTACCAGATACAACGCACTTCAAAGTGGTTACATCACAAACCCAGCAAACAGTATCGTCTGATGTTGTCATAGAAGAATTCGTTGTTGATGAAGAAGAAAGTAACCAAACATCAACAGATTCAACACAGAATGAAAATGATAATACACAAATTACTATTTCTGAATGTTTGGCATTAGATATAAAGCGTCCAAATACGAATGATTTATCCGAATCAGGTGTAAAACTTATATTAAAAGAACACAAACAAAAACAAAACGAATGTGATTCTATTCCACTAACAAAAAACCAACACATTTTGTCCGATAAAATTGCAAAACGCAATCTAGAACAATTGAAATATCATTGTGAAATAAGTAAAAACTATAAGAATATGAATAAAGATTTGACCCTTTTGAAAGACCAGTCGTGGTCTGTACCTCAAAAGTACACACCAGTTTGCTATTCTGAAACATGTGATGTATCTGATCAAATGAGTCAAACGTCTCTCATTGGAACATTATTAGAAGAAACAGATAACTCTAAAATATTACCATCATTTTCTTTTTCTGAAAACGAGTGATCCAAACAGAAGTATTTTATCTCTTTATGTAAAGTAGAATAACAATGTATGATAAAGTTCATAGATTTATTATGAGCAAACAACTGACCCTTAAAACAATATTTATAAACTCAATTGTTTCATTTATAACCATTTTCATTAAAAACCAAGCCTTATTTCAATCAGATATTACTGAATTCTTTTCCGAATATTTTATTGCACCATTATTAATATTTTTGGCAGACGTTCTATTTATTCAAGAACAGTTTTGTGTTGAACAAAAACTAAAAACATTACAATGGAACTCATTTGTTGATAGACTGAAATATACATTTAAAATTAATATCTTTTATAAGTTTGCTGTTACCGTATTTTTAGTAAGTGTTATAAATAACTTAACTTTTAAATATATCATTTCGAAAATGAAAACAAAAAAAGTTATCAATAAAAAAAATATTAGAGAAATAAACCTGATTGTTGGTGTTCTAGTGAATATATTCACTACCATTGTTTTCGCAAATGCGCTGAAATTTAAGTGGGCATACGTAAATAATTCCAATATAATTCTAAATATGTTAATAATTAGTTGGTTTTCTATAACATTATTGATTACAACTCAAAACTCAAAAGCGTCGTTTTAATTTGATAAACCCAAACAGACCAAAGTTCATAAACAAAGCGATAACTATCATCTTCTTGTTGTTCATTTTTTCATCCATCGTCTTGGATTTGAAAAATGTTTTTCGTATTGAATTAATTACTATAAAAAACAAACACATACCCATATGTATCATTACGATTTCGTAAAAAGTTTTGAGCATAAAAACTTCTATGGCGTCAAACATAATAAGTTTTTCTAATCCTGTTTCCCCACCTTCTATATTCATTATGATCAAATAATATACAGTTAATAAACCCAAGGTAAGGAGTATAACATACACAGCCATCGTGTTTTCTGTCATTCTTTCACCAGACGTATTCGTCTTTCGTAAAAATGATCTCACAATTGATGTCATACAAAACCACGCAACTACGGTAAATACACACATAAATAATGTCATATATCGTGCTACTCCAACGTCATGAAACGAATTTATTGAATCATCATTACCTAAATTTACGATAATTTGTAAGATTCCGTATATAAACAGAAATGTCCATATAATCAAAACAAATTTCAATAACACATACAAATAAAAACCTACTACAGAATCAACATCAAAGTTTTCACGTAACAATTCATCTACCTTCCTCATTTGTTTTATCCATCCTTGCCCAATTAAGTAAAATGGATGAATTACAATATTGCTCAACAAAGTAGTATTTATTTCCCGTTTGTAAAAAGTACTAAATCCTTTTGGGTCTATGTTTATTTTTAGCAAATCTATCAAATATATCAACGATACGATTATGTAAATCAAAAAATATATTAATGCAAACATTATTACATTATATTACATATATAATGATTATTGCTATGGATACAAAACTTACAATTGTTGATAATATAAACTCAAATTTAGCTTTCTCTTTTGTGCGCACTTGATTAAAATGGTTCACTAGCATTAATAGTAATACGAAAAGAACTTGCACGATTGATGAATATCCAATCACCTTAACCATATTCGGTAAAAACTGAGTATGAAATTTCTTCAAGTGTTTATGTTTTTCAAACACACTTAAAATCATTTGTGTATTGTACTCATATTTAAAGTAATTTAATAACATTGATAAAGCCATCAATATGTATAAAATAACGGCGAATATAAATAATGTTGATATCATGTTATGAATATGAGCTAATATGTACATTTTTCTATCAAAAGTTTTATTAGATTTGTCTAAAAATTCTCTATCAATTAACTTAATATGTTTATATGCAGATATTAATGTTCCAACTAAAAATAGTTCGATCATTATGTAAATATTAATTAATCATTATAAAATAATAGAAAATGAATAACGATGAATTACAAAAAACAATATTACATTTACAGAAACAACTCAATCAATTGTCTGAACTTACGAACAAAAAGAAAACTGATAAGTCTTGTGAAAGAAACTTGAAGCAAAATATAAACTCTAGATATCGTAAAAGTGTGATGTGATTTTAAAATCATATCTTCGTTTAAGTATCTTTAAGTATGTTTATTTATTGAATACTTTGGTTGACCACAAAAGCATAAATGTAGTAAAAGGGTACATCAATTTGATGATAGTTTCTTTGGTGTCATTGAAATCATTATTCATCAAATACTTCTTAATTAAATCAGACATTACAAAATTAGTGCTAATTGCTAGTAAAACTGTTAAAGAGATTGCGAGCAGTTTTAGGACATCTTTTTTCTTCGATGCGAAACGATCGTATAAAGTCGCAGCATCTTTTTGATATGCTATATTGAGTTCTTGCTGAAATTTAAGTTGTTTTTTTAACTCGTCGATGGTGTTTGAATGTGATTTGTCCATAGAACTAAAATCGCGTATATATTCAGGACCTACTATTTTTGGATGTTCAGATATATCATTTTGAGTTGTTTTGTTTTCAGACTGTTGCTGTATTACATTATTAATTGATAAATTTTCTGATTTCAAATCCAAACTGCTATCAAAATACGCTGTATCAAGTTCTGTTCCCATCATTTTATGTTTTTAGATATATATATATATTTTATTAAGTTAATATGATGACTAAATCTACCAAAGATGAAATATCAAATCATATAGAAGACATGTATATAGAGTTTGAAAAAAACAGTAAAATAGTGAAGAAAGATTATTTAAATAGTGTGTTAGACATAACAAAACAATATTTGATTAAGGAGAATGTCGTCATATATGGTGGTTTAGCTATGAATATGTATCTAGATGATAAATCAAAGATATATACTGACGATGATATACCCGACTTTGACGGATACATTTCAAACGCTCAAAAAATTGCTCTAAAATTTGCGAAACAATTGAAACAAAATGGATATAATTATGTTCTCCTCAAAAAAGCTATTCACGATAATACATTCAAACTATCATGGGAATTCAACGATATTGCAGATTTCACTGATATTCAAACAAATGATTACAAACTATTAGTTAATAAAAGTACAAGAATAGATAATTTCTTAGTTGCACCTATTGAACTGGTTAAAGCTAATGCATACATCGAACTATGTATGCCTCTTTCATCTATGTTTAGATGGAATAAAGTATATAAACGAGTTGTTGTGTTGGAAAACAATACCAAGAACTCAACAACATCTAAAAAACAAATAAGTTTTGTATCGTCTAATGTTCCACAATTGAATAGTCTTGTTTCACAATTCATGCAACTAATAATAGAAAACAATCTCCCGTTTATTGGAATCAAAGCTATACGTTATTTTCTGGGGTTAGACATGTGGAAACACGAAACTATCGCAAAATTTGCATATATAAGCTGCATGATAAACAACGATTCAGACTTCTGTTCAAAAATAGACGAATTGCTGACGATTTTGAGAATACCCTATACCAAAAAAACAAAAAAAGAAACGACATTCTTGTTTGAAAAAATAATATATTATGTTACGTTAAATAAGAAACGATACAAATTATTAAGTATTCAAATAGTTAAATCAAAATGTATAAGCACTTTACCTGTGAAACAAAATAGTTCTAATATTTCAGTTATATCAGTGTTTTATTTGTTGAATAACTTATATACCTATCAATATTTATTTTCTGAAAAAAATACTAAATATAACAGAGAAATTCAGTATATTATAAATAAATTGAAAAAACAGATAAATAATAAACAAATGTACAGTGAAATATGTTTGGGTACATATGTATCCAAACAATCAATTATAAAAAACAGATTAAAAAATGATGATAATCCAATAATCTTTAGTCACATTCAATAAATTTTATTATATATAATAAATGATTTCAAATCATATGTTGATTCTTGCCGTGATTTTCTTATCTGTGATTATTCTCATGTGTAGTTGTGGAGGAGGGATACGTGTTCGCGAGAACTTCTTGGATGAAGTAGTTGGATATTCAGGTGATGACTTGGAAGAAACAAATGTTTTAGATTCTTCTATTGAAAATGTACAAGAGGTCATGCCAACTAACACCGAAAAAATGCCTGTAGAAGAAGAATCTAAATCACAAGTGCCTGTAGCTGAAACTATAAGTGAAGAAACAGAAATGCCATTGAATCAAAATAAAGTGCAACCTAACAATACTTCTCAGCAAGCAAAACCACTGTTAGATGTTTTAGGCTACAGTGATTGTGAATATGCTAAGTTTTGATTATTATTCTTTCTTTCCAATGAATAATTATATTGACCACCATTTCAATCTTAATATTTTTATTAATAAATAGTAATAGAATGATTTATATTTTGATTTTTGTTTTCTTCATTTTAATGATGACTACCGTCCTTTCCACAAAAACATATTTACACATGATGAAACATATACATATAGTTGATGAAGAAAGTTATAATAAAACAAAATGTTGTTATCATGAAAAATATGATTGTGATGATGATGGTGTATGTGTCAGTCAACTTGAAAAAAGATGTGGTCTGCTAGCCGAGGCAAGTTGTACACAATCATTTGATAAATGTGATAGCCTAACAGAAGAAGAATGCACGATGGATACAAATAAAAGAGTATGCGAGTATGAATCAGAATCAGGAAAATGTACAAATATAGTCAATCCATATAATAGCAACGAAATACCTTGTTCTGAATACAAACATATGACAATATATGGGTTCAAATCAAATGAGTTGAACTGTGACAAACGTTTTTCAGTTGTCTAAAGGTTGTGTTTGAATTATATGTTTATATAAACCTAAAAATGGGATTCTAACTCCAAAACCTTTTATTTTGTAATTTTTATTGATATACAAATTTGACAATATTTCAGCAGAATCAAAACTCAGTAACAAAGGTTGATTGCTTATTTTATAAATATTACTGTCATAATCGGATATCATATTTGAAGAAAACTTTTGTTCTCCGAAAAGATATATTTTTCTCACTTTTATTTCTTTTTCAAATTTAGTGATGAAATAATAAATATAATATATCGTAACAATCAGAAAGGTGAAATATATATAGATAGTGATTTTATCAGAATGCTCCGTATTGTTCATTTCTTTTAATTATGATGTATATTAATTATTTTCAGATTCTAAATTTCAATATAACAATAGTTTATAATTTACAAATAATCCACAATGTATAGTTATGACCATACATTATTCATTTTAGTTCAAAAACGGAACCCATATAAACTTATAAAACATGAATCCCGAAGTTACAAAGAAGGGTATAAACATTTTTTCGACCGATATTGTGTGATAACACTTTGAATCCATTTTTGCAACTCCGTCTTTTTCTGGTAAATTGTTTTTACATAATATTGAAAGTGCTGTGCCACTTGATTTTTCAGAAATATATAACATTAAAATATACGCTAATAGTGAAACGATTACTACTATCAGATTTATTTCGAAAAATAGCAAATTTTCAATCGATTGAAATTTCATGGCTTTAAATAAGAACCCTACATATGGAATTCTAGTAAATACATTTGTATTTTGTATTCCGTATATTAAAATGAACCAAAGAAAATAGTACAATGGATGTATGAACAGTGTCGTTATTTTCGTTTTTGGATTCTTTTTCCCAAAAGTTGTAAATAATATTCGCAGTAAAATTGGTGTGATTAAAAATATATACAACATGCATATATATTTCAAAGTTTCATGATAATCTGTTTCATTTTGAATAATGTTCTTGAGTATGTATGGCAGATAAGAGGCGATTATCGCAAACAATATACAAGCAACAGTAATCATAATATAATAAACTTGAATGGGATTATATTGTCTTTTTTTTGTTTTTAATAGACTCACTATAGTAACTATTAATGATATTATATAGATTGATAAAAGCACTATTACTATGTTTCTTTGCTGTGGAGTAGTTCCAAGTAGTTGGTAACCATACGATACATAAATACCTGTAGAACTTACATCATTCATAATATTTATTTATTGTGTATAAATAAATATGGTTTCGAGTACCATGTATTCTGGTTTATTTGGGATTAAAGTTATGCGCATGATATTCTTCTATACATCTTTGATCATTGCAAAAAACTATATGTCACAAATCTATATGGAGAAGGTGCTTGTAAATGATGAGAATCCACCAAAACTGACTAATTTTGTATATCTAGCTTTAATTGCGGAAGCGATTTTCATGGCGATGTTTTTAGGATTATTATACGTAGCTGATAGTCAATTTAAAATGCAGTTATCACAAAACAACTTTTTCACTCAATACGTAATACCTGATTATATCATTGCATCGGCATTTATATCTTTTTACGGTGGTATCATTGCGAACAAAATGACAAACAAAAAGTTTTTCTTGTATAAAGAAGACGGTTTGCGCGCAATACGTGCTTTATCTGAAATCATGTTTTCAATTTCTTTCATTACAAATTGTGTTCCTTGGAATATGCTCACAGTTGGTTTGTATTCCACTATCATTTCAATGAGTAATAAGTTAAAAAATATCACAAAATGATTTAAAAGTGTTTTCAATAATAGTTAGTTAGGTCAATAGAATTATATCAAAGTATCATATCAAAGTATTATTTATACGTACTTAAACCATAAACTCATATTAGTTATACGAAATATCTGATGAATGAATTTGAAGATGCATATACGGTTGATGAAATCATTTCAGGAGGTGATGTAATGCATGATATAAATTGTAAAATCAAATTAAAAAATCATCAAAACGCATTAATATCAAAATGCATTGAACTCGAAAATGGAACATTAAATATTGACGATGATTTACGCTTGAGTGATATATTTTCTACAGTTGGTATAATTGGTGACAAAGTTGGTAGCGGAAAGTCTTATTCCGTGTTGGGACTTTTCTTGGCCAATCCGAATCCGAAAGTTCGCAAAATCATATACCAAAGTGTTGGGATGGGTCAAATATTGTTCAAATTTCATCAAAAAACTTACAATGAATATTTGAATACAAACGTAATTGTTTGTTCCTTTGGATTATTGAAGCAATGGAAAGAATACGTTTCTAACTTCTCGGATGATTTCATTTTCATGGTAATATCATCTCAAGCATCCTTGAAAGAATACAAAAAGACATATACAAAATATAATTTAATAATTGTTTCCAATAGCTTTTATAGATATTTTTCTGATTTTATATTGAGTAACTCAATTCATTTAAATCGTTGTGTATTCGATGAAGTAGATTCTGTAAGAATTGAATGTGCTAAAGAAATACCAACCTATTTTACTTGGTGCGTAACAGCAACTTACAAAAATGTATTGCATCCTTATCCCGGATATGCAAGATCTGACAATTCCTGGAATGGTCGCCTCATATATACCGGAATTCAGAATAATTCATTCATCAAAAACATATTCATGTCTATAATAAAACAATTATATAATACTGAACATATCAAATATATAAACAAATTGGTCATAAAATGTTCAGACACATTTGTTGATGAATCTTTCAAGTTAGTAGAGCCGATAACAAAGATTCACGTTTGCGAAAATACAGAAATCAATATTTTGTCGGGGATCACAAATATAAATATTATTCATTCATTAAACGCTGGTGACGTAAAGACAGCTATTTCATACTTAAATAAGGATAAAGTCTGTTCTGAAACATATATTGTATCTTTAGTAAAAGAAACTTTGAATATTGAGTTGTCCAACTTAAAAATAAAAATAAATTCAACATCTCAAATGACATTTCAATCAGATGAACTTAAAAATCAACGTTTATGTACAATGCAAAAAAATGTTGAAAGTTTAGAAGAAAAGCTGCAACTACTTGAAAACCGCATAGTAGAAAGCGCACAATGCAATATTTGTTTTGATGATTTCAAACAAAAAACAATAACAACCTGTTGTAATAATTCATTTTGTTTTCATTGTATTTGTCAATGGATAAATCAGAAACAAAAATCAACATGCCCTTTATGTAAGCGAAATATTTGTTCTGAAGACCTTTATGTAGTTACAAATGATGAAATGGAGTTATCAAATGTATCAAAAATGAAGGATAAATATGAAACTCTTGAAACTCTTCTACACATCATTTATAAACGAGAACAAGAAAAAAAAAGACGTCCAAAAATAGTTATATTTTCGGAATTTGACAATACTTTTGATAGAGTCCAGGATATCTTGAACAAAATGAATATAAAATATGCATTTCTTAAAGGAAATAACATAAATATTACTGTTGCGAACTTCAAAAACATGATTCATACTGAAAAACCAATTGATATTTTATTAGTTAATTGCAAATCATATGGTAGTGGATTAAATCTTGAAAATACTACCGATTTAATAATGTTTCATAAATTTGACAGTCAGATTGAAAAGCAGGTTATAGGAAGAGCACAGCGTCCTGGTAGAAAAGAAAATTTAAATATTCATTACCTATTGTATAAAAACGAATTGTAATTATTATAATATGACGAAATGTTCGTGTATAAATATATTATACTATAAATTAAAAAATGCGCAGTTTGATTGAACGTTATTCTAATCTGATTATAACCATTGTAGTTTCATTTGTAGTACTTTGTTTGATGTATATGTGGCTTAATGTTAATACACCAGAGTATGATATATATCTTATAAATCTAAAGAGAAGACCTGACCGCTATAAACAATTTATGAAGTACTATGGAGAGTCAGACATTTACAATAAACAATTGATAAAATTCAATGCTATAGACGGTTCGCTTTTAAATGTGAATAATATACCTCTTACAGATTTGGCAAGAAATGAATTAAAACAGCTTGATAACTCCGGTTTCAGAACAAAACATTATCAACTCACGAAGGGTGCTATAGGATGTTATTTATCGCACGTCAAATTGTGGGAGCATATATTAAAAAAAAATACTGAATATGCACTCATTCTTGAAGATGATGCTAAGATTCCAAAACACATAAATGCAACAATTCAAAAACAATTGAAATATATACCATCTGATTGGGATATAATTTTACTTGGTCACATCTGCACAGAATGCATTGAGTTTAAAAATTATTATTCTGTTAATAGATTCATGCTTACACATTGTTACTTAATTAAACGTTTGTCAATCATAAAAATAATGGAAACGAATACATTATTTCCGATATCACAACAAATTGATTCGCATTTAAGTGAATTAACTTCTATTTTGAATATTTATGCATTAAATGATTTAACCATGAAAGTCAAACAGTTCACATCACGTACTGATATTCAAGCACCAATATTAAATAAAAAATCGAAACACGTGAATGATAGGGTAAAAATTGTATTGTAATATTGTAATAGAGAGATAAAGGTATGAGTGATGACGAATTTGATAGCGATGAATACAATTTATATGATGATTCTAGCTTGGCACCAATTGAACCGTACAAGTTGCACCCTGGTGCCGACGGTTTTTTTGGAACCGTAGGGAAAAACTTAGTAAATATTTTGATTATCATATTGAATGCATTGATAACAGTTGTCAAAGAGTGTGGAGAAATCAATAAAGAAAAATCAAAATTAGTTGCACACTATTGGAATAGCGCAAATAATATTTACGAACCAGAACTCGCAGTAAATACTAAAGAATATGTTGATAAAAATAACTATCAACAATATTTGGATGCAGTTGATAATAAAGCTTTTTATAAAATCTTACTAAAAAACTATTGGAGTTATTTATATTTATTTATCGTACTTATATTTTTAATAATACAAATATTGTACTTGTTTGGATACTCTGATACATCACCAAAATGGGGTTTCATCTTTATTCCATTAATTCTTATAACTCTTTACCATACATTTCATAAATACAGTATATGATTTATTTTTTAAACTTTCTTCGTATTAATAAAATGGACATTGAAAGTATTACATTTCTGATTTGTATTTTTCTAATAACATTAATAATATTACTATTTTATTTCGTTTATGAAAACAAAAAAACATTGAAGTCTATTCAAGAAACAAATACTATTGATGAAATCAAAGTGAATAACTTAATAGATGCTGTGAATTTTAATGACAAAATATTGTACAATCAACAACAATATATTCATTCATTGTATAACTCAAACGCTTCATTTAATATTGTTGAACATTCTGATGATGAGAATAATAGGATGACGACTGAACCCATTGATGATACGTTGCATTATGATATGATGAAAAATTATGATGCATTGACATCTATCACAAAATAAATGTATCTCTATAAAGAAAAAATGATTAATGATAAAATAAACGGAACGGTGGAAAAACTTTTAGCAGAAGTTTCTGATATCAATGTTTTAAGTACGACAGGTATCATAAGGATTCTACCACATGTTGTGAAATTAGTTGACCAATTTAAAGAATTACGTGGATTTGAAAAAAAACAACTTGTAATGAATACATTATCTGAAATTGTTAATAGATTATCACCAGGTGACAGTGAAGTTCAACAGTCTCTAGAATTCATACAACAAGCTGGAGAAACTCTGATTGATATATATGTGTTTGCAGCTAGAAGCAAAGATATGATAAAAAAAACACATTCTAAACTTAATGCTTGTTTTAAATTATGTACTACCGACTAATTAAAAATGAATACATGAAAGATGAATTACATAAATTACACCTGAAAATGCATCATATATGCATCCCCAGTATGAAAAAAAACTTTTAGCGCATAATCATGTTTTTTTGTATTGATACAACACACGAATACTGGTTTCACACTGTAGTTAGTTATCGTTATCATATACAACAATCCGCGATATAAAATATGCACACGATTAATATGAATCAAATATTCATCCATCAAAATTTCATATAAAATATATTCTCCATCAATACATATTTTTGTTTCTAATAATGAATTTTTGAAAATTATTTTAATTATTTTATGAATAATTTCAATGTTTTGTGTCAAATCTTCACGATTTGCGCGTTTATTCTTAATTAATGAAGATAGTGAATTACGACAATTAGGACAATTTTTGCTTATTTTTTTCCATTCATTAATACATTCGTAATGAAATATATGGCCACAACTCAAAACAGGATATTTATTTGTAACATCTTCTAAACATATACTACATTCTGAATCACACATTTTATGACAACTATATTAAAAAATAATGTCTTTTTTAAATAAATGAATACATCTCAAAATCCAGTAATAAATCCAGTAATGAATTCAATAGAAAAGTTATGTAAAGCTACCGATGGTCCAATTATTAATAAGTCTAAATTCAGAAAATGGTCTTTAAAAAATCATCCTGATAAGTGTTCGCCACAAAGAAAACCAGAATGCAATGAAATGTTTGTAGAAATGAAAAACGCTTACGATATCATCTCAAAACTGTATCTAAATAATGAAATTCCAGCTAATTTATGTACTCACCTAAAGGAAAGAACACCAACACCAAAGGCAAGCACATCTAAACCGGTACCAACACCAAAGGCAAGCACATCTAAACCTGTACCAACACCA
>CERI01041187.1_pt1 | contig 61060 bp, 63 predicted proteins | sample 350261 | NCBI WGS metagenome assembly CERI01 (sample SAMEA2620979, study PRJEB7988) | marine metagenome | isolation source: saline water (ENVO:00002010), including
ATGATTATTTTTTGCTAATTCCAATTCTTTTATAAAGTCAGGAGGCGCACTATTCCAAACATGCTTATAACTATCGCCATCTATTCCAATAAACAAGCATTCAATATTATTATCTATTACCTTAAATCTTTCTGTAGGCAAAGCGTCAAAGAATTCATTAGCAATTATTAAACCATCCATAGACATATCTTCTAAAGAATTGCTCCATTCGAATAAACAATATAAATCAGGAATAGATTTTTTAATGTTATCTTTTTGTAACTTAATAAGGCTATCTGATATTTCTAGTATTATATATTTACTAGGGAGACATTTTTTAATCTTTAAGTTTTTCAAAAGATCTATGGCAAGACTAGCATCTCCACCCCCCATTTCCATAATATTCAAATCTTTATCTATATTTAATTTAAGGTTTATAAATTCATTAGAAATTGATTCTCCAAATAATGATGAATTTATTGGAGAGGTTATAAAGTCACCATTCTTGCCGAATATCTGCTTTTTGCTCGTATAGTATCCATAATCTTTATGATAAAGAGATATTTCCATAAACTCAGAGAATGGTATTTCGTTCTGACTATTGATTCTATCTGCCAGATATAACTCTATTGGTGATTTCATAACTTATATATTTTTAATTATAGTGTACATTTTTTAATTTACCCTTAATATATATCTATGGCTATAACTAGAACAGTTTTTATTACAGGCGGAGCAAGACGGATTGGTATGGCTGTTGCTAAATATCTTCATGCTTCAGGATATAACATAATCATTACTTATGATAAGTCTCGTCATGAGGCTAATGCTTTATCTAAAACTTTAAATGATATTAGACAAGGTTCATTTGCAGCAATTAATGCAAATTTTTCTTCAAAAAAAACATGTGAGGCTGCATATAAAAAAGCTATTAAAGTATTTGGAAGAATAGATGTTCTGATTAACAATGCCTCTAAATTTTACCCAACTAAAATTAATGATGTAAATGAGAAGTCTTGGTCTGATATTATCGATACTAATTTAAAGATTCCTTTATTACTATCAAAGGAATTTTATCCAGAACTAAAGAAAAGGAAGGGGTCAATCGTAAATATCATAGACATACATGTTAACCCTCCACTCAAAGATCATATTATTTATAATGTTAGTAAGGCTGGTCTATTAGCATTAACGAAATCGTTAGCTAAAGACTTAGCGCCACATATTAGAGTGAACGGTGTTTCTCCGGGTGCTATCATGTGGCCCGAAACAGATATGGGTAATTCTAGTAAAAAGAAAGAAATACTCTCTCGTATTGCTTTAAGACGGACGGGTGAGCCAGATGATATTGCAAAGGCAATATTATTTCTAATACAAAGTGCTAATTATGTTACAGGGCAAAATATTGATATAGATGGTGGTAGAAAACTAAATATGTAGTTGTATCATTTAGGGATGACTGACCAATATAGATATTAGCAGTAATCCACTAAGTGTTAATGTGACTGGTATTCTTAGATAATAAATAACAGAACTACTGATTTTATTATTTAAATAAAGTAAGTAATCAATAAATAGTTGCAGTAATAAAAAAATTATTATTGCTGAAAAAAGAAAATATTTCTCATAATTTAAAACATTCAGAACCATTATAAAAAAAGCTATTAAACTTGGTATGAACCCATAGATTGTATAAATTATATTATTTTTCTTAAAATCCCAATTAATTGCACCTATAAATGTAAAAATAATCAATGTGTTATATAACATGATGTCATGTATAATCTCTGGACTTAACATTTCTATAAAATATAAATCTATCAATAAGTAAAAATAAGGTAGTAGTCCTAAATAAGAAATTAAGCATTGAATTAAAAAATTCATATTTAGATATCAAAATCAACTTTTTTAACTATTTGCTTCTCAATAATGTGATCTTCCATAATATCAGAATGAGACATATTTAATTCTGGATGAATGAAGTCAGGAGCTATATCTATTAAAGGTGTTAACACAAAGTCATATTCAATTATTTCTTTTCTAGGAATTTTAATCTTTTCATTAGATATGATTAAACTATCATAATACAAAATATCAATATCTAAAGTTCTAGAACTAAACTTAGTTTCCTTAAAGTGTCTACCATGATTATTTTCAATAGCGTTAAGATTGACTTTCAGGTCATATATGTCTGATATCGTATCAAACGAACATACAAAATTATAAAAATTAGGTCCATCAAATCCCATGGAAGACGTCTCATAGATTGGTGAGATTATAATATTTTTATAATTTTTCCTTAACTCGGTCATACATGACTTAATATTTTTTTCTTTATCAATATTGCTTCCAATGCCAATATAGACTTTATGAGGCATTTCTATTTCTCTCAATAATAACTCCAACCTCTTTTGATCCTGTTACAGCTCCAGGCTTGCTAAACCTTCCTTTAACATGAGTGATATCAAAGTTATCAAATATCATTTTGATTGTTTCTTCAGCTAATGTCTCTATTAAAAAAAACTCTCCTTCTTGGACGGTAGCTTTAACCTTCTTAGCCACAGCCTTATAATCTATTGTGTATTCTATGTTTTCAGATTCTGAGGCCTTCTTAATCTCTGTCCCAAGCTCCAGATCAATACATACAACTTGCTTGATCTTCCTTTCCCAATCATAAATACCAATTATAGCTTCTATACATAATTCCTTTATAAACACTATATCCATCATATTTTCCTGTGATATTTTTTATATATATATTGTATATGAATACGTTTCTGATATCATTATTTGAGTTTGGAGAAATAAAGTGTCTAAAATTTGTCAGATTACAAAAAAAGCGGTTATGTCAGGTAATAATGTCTCGCATGCTAAAAATAGAACAAAAAGGACTTTTGAGCCTAATCTTCATATGCACAGACTGTGGTCTGAAGCGCAAAATAAGTGGATTAAACTAAAATTATCGTCTAAAGGTCTCAGAATCATAGATAAGTATGGTCTTGATGCAGCTTTAGAAAAATACGATATTACATAAGATTATGAGAGAGAAAATAAGATTAAATTCGTCAGCAGGAACAGGTCATTTTTATACTACCACTAAGAATAAAAAGACTATGCCTGACAAACTAGAAATCAAAAAATTTGATCCTACAATCAGAAAATATGTGATGTATAAAGAAGGTAAAATTAAGTAATCTACTTAATTACCTTATAACCTTTCAGACTATTAGAAAAATCAACTAAACACTCAATTCCTTCTTTTTGAGCCTCATCTCTCCATGCGTTGATTGTTTCAAGAAAACTTTCATGTTTTAAGTTTCTAGAATGCAAGATATCAAATAGTTTATTCTTTAAGCGATAAGCAGTTTTCAAAGCACTGGATGTCTTAAAAATCTCATCCAAGGTAATAGTTTCTTGGTTAGATATTCTATGCGGTTCTCTAACCAAAGATGATTTAGAGTGTTTCAACAAATTTTTAAAATCATTATTTGCTTCCTTAGACTCTTGTTTCATCAGCGGACTCAGAACATTTTTTGTATAATTCGTAATAACTGTAAGTTTGGACCTCAATAACGCATATCCAATTTCTGAGTCAAGTGTATCACCTGGCGTATTAACTATAGTTTTAGGAGCCAATCTTTTTACATTTACCTGCCCTATAGCTGAAAATATTTTTATATATAACCATCCGATATCAAACTCCCATGGTTTTAAAGAAAATTTAGCAGCTGTTGGGAAAGCATGATGATTATTATGTAATTCTTCTCCGCCTATCAAGATTCCTACCGGAGACATATTTGTTGAATCATCACTAGTATCATAGTTTCTATAGCCCCAATAATGTCCTGCTCCATTTATTCCACCAGCTGCAAATATAGGGGTCCAAGCCATTTGGATAGCCCAAATTATAATTCCAACAACTCCAAATAATAAAATATTACCTATAAATAAAAGCAATATACCTGAATTGCTTCTGCCCGTGTAAACATATTTTTCTACCCAATCATTAGGGCAATTTTGAGAATACTTAGATATGGTTTCAGGATTATTTTTCTCATCATGATATAAGTCTGCACCACGTAATAGTACATTTTTAATACCATAAACTGCAGGGCTATGTGGATCATCGATTGTCTCAACTTTTGCATGATGCTTGCGGTGTATAGCTACCCAGTCAGCTGTTTTCATTGATGTTGTAAGCCATAACCAAAATCTAAAGAAATGCCCTAGAATAGGCTTAATCTCTATAGCCGAGTGACATACACCTCTATGAAGATAGAGTGTTATTGCCACAATCGTAATGTGGGTTACTGTTAGTGTATAAATTACATAGCCTATCCATGTAAAATCCACAACTCCATTAATTATTAGGTCTATCATATTTATATATTTAAAGTTAAATTCATCATATGATACATTTAAAATTATGTCCAATAAATACCTAGATTATGCCTGAATTACCCGAAGTAGAAACAGTAGTTAATGCTATAAAAAAATCCCTTAAATCCATGACAATAAATAGGTTTATTATTATGAATAATAAATTAAGATGGAAAATAGATTCTGACATTTCTAATTCAGTTAAAGATCAAGAAATAAATCTTATCTATAGAAGAGGAAAGCATATTATCTTTAGACTAGATGATGGATATTTACTTATACATTTAGGAATGACAGGCATTATTAAATTTATAGATAGCCTGGGTTCAAAAGATATAGAGAAACATGACCATTATGAGATTCAATTTAAAGATAATAAAATCTTAAGATACAATGATATTAGAAAATTTGGGTCCATACATTGGACACAAGATATTGATAATCATTTTTTAATTAAAAATCTTGGGCCCGAACCTTTATCTGAAGAGTTTAATGGTGTTTTTTTAAAAAATAAGTGTAGAAAAAGAAATGTTGCAATTAAGAACCTAATTATGAATCAAAATATTGTAGTAGGAGTAGGTAATATTTATGCTTGTGAATCTTTGCATCTATCATCAATAAGGCCTGAAAAGAAATGTAAATATATCACTCTCAAGCAATGTAATGATTTAGCTAAAGCTATAAAATATGTTTTAAAGAAATCTATTAAATCTGGAGGTACTACTTTAAAAGACTTTAAAACTTTAGATGGAACCCCAGGATATTTTAAACAAAAACTCATGATTTATGATTGTAAAATTTGTAAATGTGGAGCAAAAGTTAAAAATATTAAGCTTGGAGGAAGATCCTCTTTTTACTGTAATATATGTCAGAAATAATTAAGAATATTTTTTGCGTAGGGCTTCAAGTACATCCTTATGAACAAATTTTTCTAATTTACCATCATGTCTGGCAATATCTTTAATTATACTTGATGATAAAAATCCAAATTCTTCAGCAGGACTCATAAATACACTTTCAATATCAGGTTCCATTGATCTGTTCATACTTGCTAACTGAACTTCATATTCAAAATCTGAAACAGCTCTTAGCCCCCTCAGTATTACTGTTGCGGAGTGATCTTTTGCAAACTGCACCAAAAGTTTATTTAAAGGATATACTTCAATTTTTTTTTCATTAGAAAAAATATTTTGTACAAAATTTATTCTCTCAGAGGTTGAAAACAAAGTATTCTTTTGTGGATTTTCAGCAACAGCAATAATAATTTTATCAAATATTTTGCAGCCTCTTTTGGCTAAATCTGTATGACCATTAGTTATTGGGTCAAATGTTCCTGGATATACTGCTATTTTTGCCATTAGTTTTCCTTTATTTTAGCTATTGTATAGCTTACGTCACCTATATTTGAATCTTTTAATATATTATGTGTCTTAGTGATTATAGACACAAGCTTTTGATTATAATCTTTTTTTCTCTGCTCATAGTATATATATGTGTTTTGACTTAAATAGCTAAATTCATCTAACATAACAATACTCTTCTCCAGAAGGTCACTATTATATGGCGCATCTACAAAAATTAAATCATATTTCATATCTTTATTCGTTTTTAGATATCTTAAGGCATCTATATTAAAAATTTTATAATTCTCTATACCTAACAAAGAATACTCACTCTTTATTTTCATATATGACTTCTTATTATTTTCAACTAATAGGGATTTATTGATTCCTCTCGATATTGCTTCTGCCGATAATATTCCACTGCCAGAAAATAAATCTAAACTAATCATTTGTTGATCTACCTTAATTACATTGAATATAGCTTCCCTTATATAGGACTTGGTGGGCTTAAGTGAATCGTTGCCGTCGAATGTGAGATATCTAGATTTTAAGTCACCACCAGTAATTCTAATTTTTTTATTAGCCAATCAATTATTTCCCACTGTATTAATTGAAATATTTTCAAAATCTAGATCTGATTTAAGCGAAGAAATAATACTTTCTTTAGTAACAAGATTGATTCCCTCAATGTATTCTTCAAAATAATTATCATGCATTTCATAACTATTTATAGCTGATAAAGTACTAAGCATTTTTTTGTTAGTATCTAACCTCAACTCAAAACTTTTTAATAAACCAAGTTTAGCTTTTTTAATCTTTTCACTGCTAATATCAAATTTTTTAAACTTATCTATCTCTGCTTTTAAAATCTCTAATGATCTTACAGTATTTTTTGATTCAGTCTGCATACCAATCTTGAGAACACCTATATCTTTGAATGGTGCTAAATAACTATAAACTGAATAAGCTAATCCATTCTTTTCTCTAATTTCCTGCATAAGCATTGATCCAAAACCACTTCCACCAAAGATATAGTTAGCCACCAAAATATTATAAAAATTTTTATGTTTTCTTGTTATTGAGGGAATATATATTGATATGTGAGTTTGCTTACTATCATGGGCAATATGTCTTATTTTACTATTTCCCTGATAATTTAATTTGTTATAGGCTGAAACATAATCATTTCCCATAGGCACATTACTTAGAACTCTCGAGATAAAATATGTTGCCTCATTTTGATTTATATCCCCAACCATGCTTACTTTAATATTATTAATATTTATTATTTTTTTAATATGTTTTTTGATATCAGTAATATTAATTTCTTCAATGATATTTTTATAACCAGAAATAGGATGAGAATACCCAGTGCCAACAAAAAATTCTTCATTTGTTTTATAGGAGATAATTGACGCAGGACTTAGATCTCTCGAAGTTATAGAATTAATTATTACATCTCTAGTATATTCAAGTGGCGTAGCATTTAAGTTTTCAGATTTTAATATTTCATTTAATTTCTTTGATATGAATTCTATATTTTTATCATTTTTTATAAACCTTATTTTAAGAGAACTTGAGTCACGGTTAACTGATGAATTATATAATGCTCCTACTTTTTCAAATGAATCAATAATTTTTTCTCCATTAATTTTTTGTTGATGTAATAGTTCAATAGAATAATTTGTAATACCCTTAAGATTTCCATCATCCTTGCTTCCAATAGCAAAAGATATTTCTATATCTACAATGGGTAATGATTTTTCATGGATTAATAAATAATCAGTGTTATCTTTTATAACTTCTATTTTAGGATAAGACATGGCATTAGCACCAGGTATACAAAAGAATAAAGTCATAATGAGAAATAGTTTTTTCATGATGCAGGCTCAATTAACGAATATATATAATCGCTGCTAACGATTTTTTTGGCAGCATTGATCAAGTCTTTTTCTGTTATTGATTCTATGTCATCAACATATTCATCTAATAAACGCCAATCAAGGTTTTTTGTTTCCAACATTCCGACTTGCATTGCCTGGTAAAAAACAGAATCAAACTTATAAATATTATTTGCCAATAGTCTAGACTTTGTATTTAATAACTCATTTTTTTTAAGCCCATTTTTGATAAATATTGAAAATTCATTAATAAGAGCAGTTCTTAAATCCTCAGGCTGTACTCCTGCTCTGGGTGAGCCACCCAATGTTATCAGACTATCTTTTCTTGAATATGAGTCATAAGATATAAATGTGTTTAACGCAATTTTATTGTCATCTATTAAATTTCTTGTGAACCGCGAAGATAAGCCTCCATCCATTAATTCTAGCAATAGTTCCATGGCATATAATTCTTTTTTATCCTCAATGCTAAAAGACTTATTTTTAAACGATAATAAAATCATAGGCTGGGATACTTTGTCCTTTGCCGTTATCTCATTAAAAGACATTTCGTGCATATTAACTTTTGAATAATCTATTACCTTCTGTTTTGAATAATTCCCATAATATTTTTTAATCAAAGATTTGGCATTATTAGATTCAAAGTTACCAGCAAGTATGAGTGTTGCGTTATTTGGAACATAATAATTTGCGTACCATTTTTTTAAATCATCGATCTTGATTCTGCTTAAGTCATCCATTGTGCCTATAATTGGAATTCCATAATCTTTCATCCCAAATGCTTGTAAACCAATTTTTTCAAAAATTTTTGAAATAGGTTTATCATCTGTTCTCAACCTTCTTTCTTCTTTTACCACCTCAACCTCTTTTTTGAATTCTTCCTCAGAAAATAGTATGTTAACCATACGATCAGATTCAAGTTTCAAGGACAATTCTAAATAGTCTTTATGTATTTTTTGATAGTATCCGGTAAAATCTCTGCCCGTAAAAGCATTCTCAGAACCACCAACCTCTTTAATTCTTTTTGAAAAATCTCCAGGCAGTGTATTCTTTGTTCCTTTGAACATCATATGCTCCAGAACATGTGAAATTCCAGAAACACCAGAATATTCATAGCTTGATCCAACGTTGTACCAAATACTAGAAACTATAGCAGGACTTCTTTTGTCTTCAATAAGTATCACCTTCAATCCATTTGCCAATACATATTCTTCTATTCTATCTGAAAATTTCATACTAGATTCTGCTAGAGATGGCACTAGGCTCATTAGGGCAATGATATTGAAGATACAGAATTTAAGTGAGATAGACTTCATAATAGAATTATAGCAAAGAATTGAGCATTCATAATATCCTTTTTAAGTAAGGTTTAAGAAGGAAATTCATTAAGAAATTTTATGAAATATTAAAAAATATAGCTAAAAACTAAGTTTATAAGCTTGAATACCTTGAATTAGCTATTATAATTACTTTGTAGGAGTATTTTACTTATGAGCAGCAGAGTTATGGAAAATTTACCAGCAGAATTGTCATTAGGCCTAGAGTCTGGTGATTCATTAGATATTTATCTTAATCAATTAAGAAAGACGCCTCTTTTGTCTAAAGAAGAGGAATTGGTATTATTTAAAAAACTGAATTCATCTGATGACCTTGAGGCTGCAAGAAAACTAGTATTAGCACACCTGAGATTTGTTGTTCATGTAGCTAAAACATACAAGGGTTACGGATTACCTCTTTTAGATTTAATACAAGAAGGCAATATAGGTTTAATGAAAGCTGTGAAAAGATTTGATCCAGACAAGAATGTTAGATTATTATCTTTTGCTATTTATTGGATTAGAGCTGAAATTCATGAATTTGTAATTAAAAATTGGAGAATGGTTAAGGTTGCAACAACTAAAGCTCAGCGAAAATTATTTTTTAAACTTAAAAGCAAAAAAACTCATACTTCTTGGTTAACAGAAACAGAAACAAAAGATATAGCTTGTGAACTGAATGTAAAGCCAGAAACTGTTACTCAAATGGAATCTAGGTTAAGCGGGAAAGATGTATCTTTTGATCCTTTGGATGAAGATGAAATGTCTCCATCAACATATCTTACTAATGATAATTTAGACCCATTAGAAAAACTTCAATATGAAAATGATAGCTCTGATAGCTTAGATAGGCTAAATATTGCAATGTCAAAATTAGACGATAGAAGTAAAGATATAATAAGACAGCGCTATTTATTAGAGAACAAGAGCACTCTAGATGACTTATCTAAAAAATACCAAATCTCCAAAGAAAGAGTTAGGCAGATTGAGTATAAGTCACTTGGTCTCTTAAAAGATACTATATTGTTGGCTTGAACCAACTCTAACTAATAGATAAATACCAATAATGATCAAGTAATAGCAGAGCAAAAAGCACTGCTAGGTAAGTTATTGAGTACTTAAACAGAGCAATTGCCTCTGCAGCAGATTTGCTAATCATTAACGAGTAGGCGTCTATCGTAAATTTAAGACCAATCAAGACTACACCTGTCAAATATATGAATCCTGATAAACCCAATATATATGGGAATAGTGTGATACAGAAAAGAAGTATTGAATATAAAAATATATGAAGTCTTGCAAAATCTCTACCATGTGTAACCGGCAACATTGGAATATCTGCTTTTTTATAATCTTCATACTTATAAACTGCCAGTGCCCAAAAATGTGGGGGAGTCCATAAAAAAATGATCAAAAAAAGTACTAACGGAAATGGTTCTATCTGATTAGTAATAGATGTCCAACCTAATAATGGAGGCATTGCTCCAGCAATACCACCAATTACAATATTTTGTGATGTTAAATTCTTTAAGTAAACAGAATATATAACTGAATATATTATAATTGACAAAAAAGTTAACAATGCCGTTAGCGCATTCACTAAAAGATAAAGCATCGTTATTGATGTTATTGATAAAAACAAAGCAAAGTATATGGCATGCAATGGCTTTATTGAACCATTCACCAAAGGACGTGACTTTGTTCTATCCATAATAGAGTCAATTCTTTGATCCACAACATGATTAATGATAGCTGCTGCCGAAGCTGCTAGGCCTATCCCTATGCTTGCAAATAATATTAATTCATAATCAAGAGTACTCTGATGGGCCAATAACATGCCTACGATAGCCGTAAACATTATCAGTAAATTTACTCTCGGTTTAGTTAAAACAACAAATTCTCTCAATATATTTAAGAAGCTATTTTGACTATATGTTCGTGAATTTTGCATTAGTAGATTTTATCACTTTTGTGTATGGTATGTCGAATAATATAGAAGTGTAATCATGCCCATTAATACTACTGAAGCGTTAACTGTATGTAATACCGCAATACTAATTGGGAGGCTATAAATAACGTTACTTATACCAAGAATAATTTGTAATGTAAAAAAACCTAGTATTATAGAGCTTATTATCTTAATTCTAACATTTGACTGTTTAAAAAATATATACCAAAATAAATACACATATAGTGTTGTTAATAATAAAGCTCCAAGTCTATGAGTGAAATGAATAGCAACTTTTGCATTATGTATCAGCGGAACCTGCTCATAATTGATGTTGGGTAAATTGAAAACTGTAAAACCATTTTTATAATCCATGTTAGACGGCCACCATGAATTATCACATTTAGGGAAATCTGTGCAAGCTAATGACGCATAATTTGTACTTGTCCAACCGCCTAGAATAATTTGAAAAATTAATCCAATAATACAAAGCACTATTAAAATAACCAGCTTCTTATCTATTAAATTCAAAATCTTATGTCTTTGAACTTCCAAGCCATTCCATAATAATAGTGTTGCTGTTGACATCCCCAGCACTAGATGTGTTGTCACTATTGTTGGTTTAACTAACTCTGTCACAGTCAACATTCCCATAAGTGACTGAATAATTATAAGAAAAAACAATGTAACTGGAAAAATTTTAGACACATGCTTGGCATGCTTAATTGTAAGGTAAGATATATAGAAAACAAAAATTCCTAATATACCGGCAAGGTATCTATGGAGCATTTCCCTCCATGCTTTTCCAGTATCAATAATAGCATCAGGGTATAACTCTTGAGCTCTTAAAAGCTCCGCTTCAGTATCTGGTGTTCCCAAGATACCGTAGCAACCAGGCCAATCAGGGCAGCCTAAACCTGCATCAGTTAGCCTGACCCATGCGCCCACAGATATCACGACCAAGGTGTATAGGGCGCCGAAAATACATATATTTCTTAAGACATGTAATGACATAATTATCCAACACGTGAAAGTTTAAGTAATTTTTTTATATCTTTGAGAAGTTTTTTCCCATCAAAATTACTATTATACTTGAGTATAACATTTCCAAGAGGATCAACTAATAAAAGTGAATTTTTATTATCTGATATTCCCTTAATTAAACCATGAATTTTATTAGGTTTATTTTTTATAAGAATAAGATTTGGATAAGAACGGAGTAAGTTAATTTCAGTATTCTCATCAAGCACCTTATTTGATAAAAATAATCTTTGCAATCTATCCATGTTTTTACCTAATGCGGTATTTACTTGTCTCATAAGATATATGTCATGGAGACACTCTTCACCGCACTGAGTATTTGCATAATAAATTAACAGCCATTTACCCTTTGGTAATGACTTTTCATTATTATTGTCATTAATAATAGTGTTGCTAATATTTGTTATTGGCTTAACTAGATTACCATAATTAGTCGTGGAATATGATTTCCCAGGAGAGTAATTATCAAGCATAAAATATGCAATAAAAAATGGTAAAATAAAAATCGACATTATTATTATTAATTTAAACTGTCCTCTATTCATTATGTTTTTCCTTCCTCATTAAAATTATCATAAAAATAAACCCTATAATTGAAAATAAAAACCACTGACCAGCATACATATAATGCTTTAATTGCGGGTTATCCTTTTGAATGTTTTGAGTTTCATAAGAGTTTTCTTGTTTCTCATTCATTATCACAACGTATGGTTCTACATCCATATTAAGTAATTTAGATATTTTTTGAATCTCAATATTTTGTATTAAAAGTGGCCATGATGAAACATACTTATCATCAGCAAGGTCATAAAAATTACTATTATAATAATAAACATATCCTGTTATTGACTGTTCATAATTAGTAGTTTCTATGTTTGGCAAAAACTGACGGCTGTTGTTATGCACCCAGCCTCTATTAATTAAAACAATTTTTTGATCAACCAGTAATGGAGTGATTACCTCATATCCCGCTTTCTTTTTGAAAACTTTGTTATCAAGTAAAAATTGTGTATCAGAAACATAACTACCTTTAATTCTAACCTTGGTAAATTGGTCTGGATTATTTTTTATATTTTTATAATTAATTGGGTTATATTTTAATTTATTAGCAAACGCATCATATATGGCAAGCTTTTCCTGCCCTCGATCAATTTGCCAAAATCCTAATATCAGACATATTATAATTAATGACAAAAAAAAGAATAATTTAATAGTTTTAATCATTTAATTTTTGTATGCTAAATACGTATAGTTTATCCGTTTAAAATGAAATATATAATATTAATACTACTAGCGCTAATCATTTATAATCTAATGGCAGGATTTTTCTATATTATAAAAGACAAGAAGTCATCTAACCGTGGATTCAACTCATTAAGGACTAGAATCATACTCTCCGTTTTATTATTTGCTACACTGATAATAGGGTATTACCTTGATTTAATAAAACCTCATGGAATTTAGTTTTAAAGCCAATAAACAAAGATAAAAAGACCAAGCCATACTACATCAACAAAATGCCAATACCATGCCACCGCTTCAAATCCAAAATGGTTATCGCCTGCAAAATGACCTTTCATACATCTAAATAAAATAACGCTTAGCATTATTGCTCCAAGTGTTACGTGGAATCCATGAAAACCTGTCAACATATAGAATGTTGACCCATATATACCGGATGTCATTTTTAAATTTAAATCAGAATAAGCATGCATATACTCATATGCTTGAAAACCAACAAATATAAATCCTAATAAGACAGTCATTGCTAAACCATAAATTAATTTTTTTCTATTCTGTTCTTTTAAACCATGATGCGCCCATGTTACAGTCAAACCGCTTGTTAATAGTAGCATTGTATTGATTGCGGGAATTCCTCCAGCCTTAACTAAAGTAAACTCTCCATTAGCATTTGTCGGTCCGTTTGAAGGCCATACACTTTCAAACTGAGGCCATAAAAATAGATTTGTAGATACCTTTGAGCCTTCACCACCCAGCCATGGAAGAGATAACTCTCTTGCATAATAAAGAGCGCCAAAAAATGCAGCGAAGAACATCACTTCTGAAAAGATGAACCAAACCATTCCCCAGCGAAATGATATATCAACTTGTGCATTATATATTCCTGCTTCACTTTCTTGGATTACCGCTGAAAACCAACCATAGCTTACTATCAATAAAAACGCTAAACCCATAAGCATTACAGTTGAGCCAGAAGCATAGCCATTCATATAATTAGCAGCACCAATAAACAATACTACAACTGAAACTGTTGCTAAAAATGGCCAGCTTGATGCATGCGGCACATAGTAACTATTAGATTCACTCATAAATTAATTCTCCTTATTTAGAACCTACTTGATCAGTTGTATTAAACATTGTGTAGGATAATATCAAAGTTCTGGTGTCATTGTCTAATTCATTATCAATTATAAACTGGAGTGGCAATTCCTTTGTTTCTAGTCCATTTATTTGTTGTTGACTAAAACAGAAACACTCTATTTTTTTAAAATACTCTGCGTCTTCATGTGGAACAACGCTAGGACTCGCAGTAGCATGTTTAATTGATGTAGTATTATTTGTTAATGTATAAAATGTGTTATATATTTTACCAACCTGAACAACCATCTCTCTATCTATAGGCTCGAAAGTAAAGGGTGCAGAATTAGCAACGGTAGATGTAAACTTCACTGTTACGAACCTTTCTAAAGGGTTTTCATTAACCACTAATACTCTTTCTTGGTTAGTCTTGCCATTTAAACCTGTTATTTCACAAAATATATCATATAGAGGCACTAACATATATGAAAATGAAAACATAAATATCGTGAAAAATGTTAGAGAAAGATATGTCTTTTTAAAACTACTCATTAGTCAACTTTAGGTGCTTTTTCAAATGAATGATAAGGAGGGGGAGATGATAATGTCCACTCCAGTCCTTCAGCCCCATCCCAAACTTTATCTTCTGCAGTCACATCTTTTTTAAGTGTATTAAATAAAATATAAACAAATAATAATTGAGATAAGCCAAAACCAAATGCTCCTACAGATGCAATTGCATTAAAGTCAGCAAATTGAACTGCATAGTCTGGTATTCTTCTAGGCATTCCTGCTAAACCTACAAAGTGCATTGGGAAGAAGGTTAAATTCACAAATATTGTTGTTAACCAAAAATGTAATTTACCTAGTCCTTCGTTATACATTTTTCCAGTCCACTTAGGCAACCAATAATATACTGCTGCCATGATAGCGAAAACTGCTCCTGGAACTAATACATAATGGAAATGTGCTACCACAAAATACGTATCATGATATTGAAAATCAGCCGGCACCATTGCTAACATTAATCCTGAAAAACCACCAATTGTGAATAAAACAATGAATGCTATGGCAAATAACATAGGTGTCTCAAAAGTCATTGATCCTCGCCACATAGTTGCAACCCAGTTGAATACTTTTACTCCCGTAGGTATAGCAATCAACATCGTTGTAAACATAAAAAATATTTCACCTGCTAATGGCATACCAACAGTAAACATGTGATGCGCCCAAACAATGAATGATAACAAGGCAATAGAGGCTGTAGCATAGACCATAGAATCGTATCCAAATAATCTTTTTCTAGAAAAGGCAGGGATTATGGTAGAGACTATCCCGAACGCAGGTAGTATTAAAATGTATACTTCAGGATGCCCAAAAAACCAGAAAATATGTTGGAACATGACTGGGTCACCACCTCCTGAGGCTGTGAAAAACATTGTTCCAAAAAATTTATCAGTGAGAAGCATTGTTACAGCTCCTGCTAATACCGGCATAGATGCAATTAATAAGAAAGCTGTAATTAACCATGTCCATACAAATATAGGCATTTTCATTAATGTCATCCCTGGCGCTCTCATATTAAGAATTGTTGCGATAACATTAATTGCCCCTAATATCGATGATACTCCAAGCATATGTATAGCTAAAATTGTAAATGGAAATGAATCGCCGCCTTGAAGGGATAATGGTGGATACAATGTCCAACCAGCTGCTGGACCACCACTTTCCATGAATAAAGTACTAAGCATCATTGTGAATGCAAAAGGTAATATCCAGAAACTCCAATTATTTAATCTTGGTAAAGCCATATCAGGGGCACCAATCATAATTGGTAACTGCCAATTTGCTAACCCTACAAAAGCAGGCATTACGGCACCAAATATCATTACCAGCGCATGCATAGTTGTCATTTGATTAAAAAAACCAGGTACAACCAACTGTAATCCAGGCTGAAATAATTCTGCTCTAATCACTAAAGCCATTAAACCGCCTATAAAAAACATAATCAAACTGAACCATAGATACATGCTTCCTATGTCTTTATGATTAGTTGTCGTGATCCATCTCATGATACCGCTGCTTGGTCCATGGTCATGGTCATCATGTAATTTCTCTATATCAGTACTCATAAAATTTTCCGTTTATTTGTTTTTAGCTACTTTATTAGTTTTTTGGATACCTACCCACTTATAATATTCTGGCTTGGAAACCGCATGCACAACAATTGGCATAAACCCATGGTCTTTCCCACATAATTCAGCGCACTGTCCTCTATATGTACCTGGCTCTTTAATATCAACCCACATCTCATTAACATAACCAGGTATTGCGTCTTTTTTTCCACCTAATTCTGGGACCCACCATGCATGAATTACATCATTGGCTGTTAAAAGTATTCTTACCTTTGTATTCGTAGGTAGAACAATAGCATGATCTACATCGTGTAAATAATTCTCAACAGTTGTTACGTCGACACCAGAACCTAATCTTCTTGCAGTATTACTTTCGTCAGAAATTTTACTAAAGAAAGTCACATTATCTTCTAGATATTCATATTGCCACATCCATTGGTATCCCGTTACCTTTAGAGTAATCTCCGAATCTCTCGTATCTTCCATCATTATTAGAGCTTTTGTTGCAGGAACAGCCATTCCAACCAAGATGATAAATGGGATTACTGTCCATATTATCTCAACCTTAGTGCTTTCGTGAAATTTAGCTGGTTTATATCCTAGAGATTTACGATGGTACATAATTGAATACAACATTGCTCCAAATACAACTATTCCAATAACTACAGTTATATAGAAAATTAGCATATGTAAATCATACGCAACTTCACTTGTAGGAGTGACACCTCTTGGCATATTTGTTTCCCACTCAGCTAGCGCAGCTGTTGGGAAAATAACCATTAATAAAATATTAGATATTCTCATTAATCATCCTTTATTTAATGAATTTTATGATAACAAAATATTAGTATTTATGGAATTTCTAATTTAACAAAATTAAATCTTTTTAATGGGAATAACCCCAGTATTATCAATATTTTTCTTTACCCTATTCCAGGACATTCCATAGATCATTTCATATGTCACCGGAAATTTATCATTATCATTGTTTTTGGGATAAACATTAGATAACTCTATGTATGATTTCTTGCTTATATAAGAGGGTTCTTGACCAATAACAGTATTTGCGCCTGTTTTTTTAAGGGAATTCAGTACTCCTTTAAATGATGAATATTCAACTATAATTTCTTCTACATCCATAACAGGGTCATCAAAGCCACATTTTAACAAAGAATCACCATACATATGCATATCAGTAAAAGAATTAACATGTTGTTCAATATCAATATATGTATAAGCTTCTTGTAATTCCCTTAAAGTATTTGGGCCCACTGTAGTAAACATAAATATGCCATCACCCTTTAAAGACTTTCGTACATCATAAAATATTTTCTCTATTTCCTCACACCAATGTAGGGTAAAGCTTGATATTATTAAATCAAAAGATGCTGGTCTAAAAGGCATGTTCTCAATATCCGATATAATTAAGTTAAGATTTGGAGTTTTTTCTCTGCACTTAAGAAGCATATTTTCAGCCAAATCTAAACAGGTCACATTTGATTCTGGAAATTTATCAAGTAATAACTCAGCTAAATAACCTGTTCCGCTCCCTAAATCTAAAATATTTAATGGTTTAAATTTTAATAAATCCAATCTTTCAATCATCCTTCTTCCCACCTCCCTTTGGGCGACTGAATATTCATCATAAGAAGATGCTTTCATATTAAAAGCCTGTTGAATTCTTTTTTTGTAATTTACCATCTTAGTTATTAATAAAAATTTTTATTAAATTATATATTTGATTATTTCCAGATATAAAAGGTATATGACCCAAACCAGGAATAATCTCCTCCTTAATAGCACTATTGTTTATCATATATGTCTCTTTATTAATCATAAAATGATCTTTTTCGGTATTAATTAGAAGTATATCTTTTTGTTTATCAAAACCACAGTTAATACTTGCCGGGGCCTTTAAGTCATCTAAATTCTCTAATAATATTGATGTGCTAGGTAGACTATTATCAGTGAATGTTTTAATAAGATGTGAGAACTCAGTTTTGTAATATTTAGAGTTTTTAACACATTCGTACATAAATTTTTTTAAATATTTTTTTCTATCGATTGTTAGAGAATTTTGTAGAGTAGTTATATTTCTAAAATTCAAGATATTATCCCCTTGCTCCTCTGTGTCTAAGTTACAATTGATTAATATAAGTTTTTTAATATTTTTCTGGTAATTCTGAAAACTATTTAGTGCTAATAATCCTCCATATGAATATCCTACTATAACTGTATCTTTTTTGATGCTTTCAAAAATTCTGTCACAGTATTCCTGGGAGCTAATTTTTAATAAGGTGTTGTTGTCATATCCCGGTAAATTATATATATGAGTATTAAAATTATTTTTAAAAAATTTATCTAAATGACACCAGATGCGTTTATCAAAAAGCCATCCATGTAAAAAAATTATATTTGAATCATGCATATTATATAAAGCTTAGCTATTATTAATCTAATAATAATTATATATTAATCAGATGTTAGAAAATATCATCAACTTGGAAATGCTTATTATTTCCCTAGTATTATACCTTATAGGCTCAATACCATTCGCTATTATAAGTTCAAAAATATTTAATTTACCAGACCCCAGGTCTTTTGGCTCAAAAAACCCTGGGGCAACTAATGTGCTGAGGAGTGGTAATAAGTATGCTGCCTTCTTAACATTGATTGGTGATGCCCTTAAAGGTCTTGTGCCTATGCTTTTTTTAATAGATATGAATATTCCTATACATCAAGTTTATATGTTATCATTTTTTTTGTTAATAGGTCATGTCTTTCCTATCACCTTAAATTTTAAAGGCGGGAAAGGTGTCGCTACATCAATCGGCATCCTGATTGCACTAAATTATATAACAGCAGGATTATTAATTATGATATGGCTGCTAACATATTATATTTTTAAAGTATCCGGGCTATCTGCGCTGATTGGTTTTTTACTCTTACCACTATTTATGTTTATGGCATCAGCCGGCCTATACATGACGGCTATATCATTTATTAATGTATTATTTATATTCATGACACATAAAAAAAATATCATGGGTTTCTTGTCAAACGAATCTTGATGAAGGGTTAGGATTTATTTCAAGAGAACTACTTACTGATATTTTTGATAACTTTAGCCAGCCCATGTAAGCTATCATTGCACCATTATCAGTACTATAAGCCATGTCTGGAAAAAAGATTTTTTTTTCACCCTTCTCTGTATTACATCTTGCTCTAAGTTTTTCATTAGCACTTACCCCGCCAGCAATTACTATACTCTCTATATTATGTTCTCTGGCAGCTCTTAAAGTTTTTGTAATTAATACATCAATAATTGCATTTTCAAAATCATAAGCAATATCTGATATAAGTGAATCGTTCAATTGAGTTTTATTAATTAATTGCGTGACATGGGTTTTAAGCCCACTAAAACTAAAATTGTAACAATCAGTTTTAATCATAGGCCTTGGAAACTTATATGAAGACCTATTAGTTTTGGAGGATGCCTTTGAAATCTCAGGGCCTCCTGGATATGGCAACCCAAGATGTCTAGCTACTTTATCAAAAACCTCTCCTGCAGAATCGTCCAGAGTTTTTCCAAGTACTTCATAAGTTGAATTATCTTTAACCAAAGTTAGCACTGTATGTCCTCCAGACACCAATAATGAAATAAATGGTAATTTTAAATCTTTTTCTGTAATCATGGGTGAAAATATATGCGCCTCTAAATGGTCTATTTCTATTGATTTAATTTTAAGAGACCAAGCTAAAGTTTTAGCAAAAGATGCTCCTGTTAAGAGCGGTCCAAGCAGGCCTGGTCCATTAGTAAATGCAATTAAACCAATATCAGATAAAGATATTTTTTTTTGATTTAACAATTGATCAAGCAAGGGGACTAATTTTAAAACATGATCTCTCGAAGCTAACTCGGGGACAACCCCTCCATATTTACTATGTATATCATGTTGAGAATTAACAATATGGCCTATCATACCTTTTTCTGAATCAAATAATGCTAAACCTGTCTCGTCGCAAGAAGATTCTATGCCTAAAACTATCATGTAAACCCCAAAGTTACTTTAAATCTATTGCTTTATTAAAATAATCAAGTAATATTACGCCATTATAAACTATTTTAAATAATTTTATGCCAAGTGTACAAATAAGAGAAAACGAACCTTTTGAAATTGCCTTAAGAAGGTTTAAAAGAGGTTGTGAAAAAGCTGGAATCTTGACTGAGACTCGTCGAAGAGAATTCTATGAGAAGCCCACAGCTATGAGAAAAAGAAAGGATGCTGCAGCTACAAAACGACATAAGAGAAAGGTTAGTATGTCTGCAATAAGAAAAAAACCTCCATACAAAAAATTCTAATTCATTGATGTCTGATCAATCAACCAAATTAAAAATAAAAGAAGATCTTATTCGTTTCATGAAGTCTGGTGAAAAGGAAAAGGTTGAAATTCTTAGATTTGCATCATCTTTTATTAAACAAGAAGAAAAGGATAAAGATATAATTCTTTCTGAAAGCCAAACAATACAGGTTATAAAAAGAGTTCTTAAGAGAAATCAAGAATCATTTGATCAGTTTACTAAAGCTGGAAGAATTGACTTGGCTGATAAAGAAAAAAAAGAAATGGATACTATTAGCATATATCTACCTGAAGAAATGTCTGAAGATGAAATAATAGTAGCAATAAAGAAATCAATGGAAAATTGTCAAGCTAGCTCTATTAAAGATATGGGGAAAGTAATGGCTGATATGAAAAAACTCCATGGGGATAATGCAGATATGTCATTAGTCAGCAGACATGTTAAACAACTTTTAGATAAATAATTAATTTAATTAAAAACAATGTCCTGTAATAAGTTAGTTATCTAGACGATATATAGTATAATTTTAGGTCATGATGGATAAAAATCTTCAATTTCTCGAACTCAAACGTATGGACCCAAAGGTCACTCCTGCCCCTACGAGATTAAAAAATTATAAAGAAATATATGGTCACTACACTATTAAGCAAGCAAGCGAACAATCTGGTCGCTGCATTGAGTGTGGTAATCCTTATTGTGAATGGAAATGTCCTGTCCATAACCATATACCTCAATGGCTGAAATTGATTTCTGAAGATAGGTTAATGGAGGCAGCTGATTTATCACATCAAACAAATTCTCTACCAGAAATCTGTGGGAGAATATGCCCTCAAGACCGTTTATGTGAGGGTGCCTGCACTCTTAATGATGGGTTTGGAGCCATAACAATTGGTAGCATTGAAAAATATATTACCGATGAAGCCTTGAAACAAGGCTGGAAGCCTGACCTGTCAAATGTAGTTCCAACAAAATTTAAAGTGGGCATTATTGGCGCTGGACCAGCCGGTCTAGCTTGCGCAGATGTTCTTTCAAGGAAAGGAATTAAGGCTGTTATCTATGATAAATATGAAGAAATTGGTGGTTTATTAACATTTGGTATTCCTCCATTTAAGCTTGATAAAGAAATTGTTCTCAAGAGAAGAAAAATTTTAGAAGAGATGGGTGTTGAGTTCGTATTAAATACTGATATTGGTAAAGATATAAGTTTTGAAAAATTTTTATCAATGTATGATGCTGTTTTCTTAGGAATGGGAACTTATACTTATATGAAAGGTGGTTTTACAGGTGAAGATTTAGAAGGGGTATTTGATGCATTACCATACTTAAACTCAAATATTAGAAGATTAATGAAATCTAAAAATAATAAATATATTGATATGAAAGATAAAACTGTATTAGTTTTAGGTGGTGGTGACACAGCAATGGATTGTAATAGAACAGCAAAAAGACAAGGTGCGAAAAAAGTTTATTGCGCATATAGAAGAAATGAAGAAAACATGCCTGGTTCAAAGAGAGAAGTAAAGAATAGCAAAGAAGAAGGGATTGAGTTTTTGTGGAATATGCAGCCAATAGAGATTGTGGGGAAAGACAAGGTTGAAGGAGTAAAATTTGTAAAAACTAAATTACAAAAAACAGATATTCGTGGGAGAGAAATTCCTGTAATTATTGAAGGCTCAGAATCTATCATTAAAGCTGATCATGTCATTATGGCATTTGGTTTTAGACCAAATCCTCCATCCTGGCTAACAAAAAATAAAGTAAAAACAGATGAGATTGGCAGAATAATTATTAATAGTAAATCTAGGTATTCTCATCAAACTGATAATCCAAAAATATTTTCTGGGGGAGATATGGTTAGGGGTTCAGATTTAGTAGTTACAGCTGTATTCGAAGGAAGAAATGCTGCGAATGGAATATCAGAATTTCTAAATGACTCTATCCAGAAGAAGTTAAATGTCGTTAACTCCTAATCATTTACTTTTAAGAGCTATAAAGAATGAGCCTATAGAGAGGACACCTATATGGATAATGAGGCAAGCTGGAAGATACCTTCCAGAATACATTAATCTTAAGAATAAAGCTGGTGGCTTTATAAATTTGGTAACAAATCCAGAATTAGCATGCGAAATTACACTACAGCCATTAAAAAGATTTGAGTTAGATAGCGCTATAGTATTTTCTGATATACTAGTAGTCGCAGACATGATGGATATTAATCTTAGTTTTATTGAAAATAAAGGTCCAGTTTTTGACAAGGTAATCAGGACAGAAAAAGATTTAAGTAAAATAGAAAAAATACATAATATTGAAAAACTAGATTATGTTTTTAATACAATTAAGCTACTTAAAAAAGAATTAGCGGGGGAAAAACCCTTGATTGGCTTCATAGGAAGTCCATGGACGGTAGCTACATATATTATAGAAGGAAACTCATCGAAGACGTTTACCAATGTTCTAAAAATGCTTGAACATGATGAAAAACTTCTGCATAAAATACTAGATATGCTCACTAATATAAGTATTGATTATTTAAATAAGCAAATTGAGTCTGGTATAGATGTTGCCATGATATTTGACACGTGGGGAAGCCTATTAAATGATGAGCAATATGAAAAATTTTCACTACGATATATAAATAAAATTAAAAATGCCATAGCAAATCAAGATATACCATTAATATATTATGTTAGAGAAACAGGCAGAAAGCTAGAAGCTCTGAAAAATCTTAATATTGATGTACTGGGTATTGATTCAACGACTGAAATTGGTGTTATTAAAAAACAGATTGGAAATAAGTTTGCTCTACAAGGCAATCTAAATGTTAATATATTAAAAAAAGATGAGTCAGATATTATTGCTGCAATTAAAAATATATTGACAAGTTATGGTTCTAATAGCGGTCATATATTTAACCTTGGAACTGGAATTACTCCTGATATTAATCCTGACAAAGTTAAAATGCTTATTGATAATCTTGCGGACATAAGCAGTAAATTTCATGTAAAATAAGGTTATGGATTTTAAAAATATATTCATAGTTGGCTCAATGGGTTCTGGGAAAACTTCCATAGGAAAAATGCTGGCAAAAAATAACAATTTGTCTTTTCTTGATACCGATCATGAAATAATAAGAGATTGTGGATATAGTATTCCTGATATTTTTAAAGAATTTGGCGAGGAACACTTTAGAGGCTTAGAGACTGAGCAGTTAAGAAAAATGAATTCCATAGAGAATCATGTTATTTCCACAGGTGGGGGAATAATATTAAGAGATGATAATAAAAAACTAATGAAAGATCTTGGTATTATAATTTTTTTAGATATTAATATTAATTCTCAAATAGATAGGGTTAAAAATAGAAAAAATAGACCATTATTAAATAATAATAATTTAAAAGATAATTTATTATCTTTAAAAAAAACTAGGGATCCTATATATAAAAGTATTTCTAACTATATAATAGATGTATCTGGAAAAGAAAGAGACCAAGTTATTAATGAAATACAAAAAATAATATGAAAAAGATTTTATTTAAAATTGAAGGTAAAAACATACCAATAATTATAGGTGATCGGATATGCAGTAAAGCTTCTATCTCAAAATATATTGATTACAAAGATGTTGTTATCATCACTAATACTAAAATAGCTAAACTTCATCTAAAAAATCTTGATAAATCTTTGAAAGGTTTTAATGTCAAAGCTCTTATCCTTCCTGATGGGGAAAAATATAAAAATATCTCTTCATTGAATAAAGTTCATGATTTTTTAATTAAAAATAAATTCAATAGAAACTTGACTATAATTGCTTTGGGTGGAGGAGTTATAGGTGACCTTGCAGGCTTTGCTTCAGATACTTTCCTTAGAGGAGTAAACTTAATTCATATGCCCACAACATTATTAGCTCAAGTAGATTCTTCTATTGGTGGAAAGACAGGAGTAAACCATAAATATGGTAAAAATTTAATAGGTAGTTTTAAGCACCCCGTGGCAATCTTTATTGATACAAGCTATTTAAAAACACTACCGCAAAAAGAATATATCTCCGGATTATCTGAGGTTGTTAAATATGGAGCAATTGGAAATAAAGTATTTTTAACATGGTTAAATAAAAATTCTAAATTAATTTTAGCAAGAGATTCTGATAGCATAATTAAACTAATTATAAATTCAGTTAAAGCAAAAATTTCTGTTGTTCAAAAAGATGAAAAAGAGTCAAATATAAGAGCTCATCTTAATTTTGGACATACTCTAGGGCATGCTATAGAGTCATCACTAAAGTACAAAGGTATCAGCCATGGAGAGGCAGTAAGCATAGGAATGCTATTTGCTTCAGCAATATCTGTAGAAAAAAGTGATTTAAAAATTGATGAATTTAACCTTATAGAAAACACATTGGCTAATTTCTCTTTACCAGTAAGAATACCTCCTTCTATTACATGCGCTAAAATTTTACAAAATATGATATATGATAAAAAAAATAAGCAGGGCAAAATAAATTTTGTCCTACTTACGTCGATTGGTTCATGCGGCCTGAATGACCATATTAGTGATAGGTATATATTAGGATTGCTTAAAACTTTTCAATCATAAATGCATAAATAATATGCTAGTATCTAACTGATATGAAAAATAAATTTACACATAGCCAGAATGGTCTTTATAACCCTTTATTCGAGAGGGATAATTGTGGTTTTGGCCTAATAACTCAAATGGATGATATTCCATCCCATTGGGTTATAGATACCAGCATAAAAGCTCTGCAGAGACTGACTCATAGAGGAGCAATTTCTGATGATGGCAAGACCAGTGATGGCTGCGGCTTATTAATAAAAAAACCTGATTCATTTTTTAGATCTGCAGCTAATGATATGGGTATTGAGCTAGGTTTAAATTATGCATTTGGTCCAGTTTTTCTAGATAAAAGTAATCAAAAAAAATGCATGGAAACTCTCCATTTCCAATTGAGAAAACTAGGTTTAAATGTTGAGGGCTGGAGAAATGTTCCTACTAATAAAGATGCATGCGGAAAGGATGCTTTATCGAGTCTACCAATAATAAAACAGGTTATTGTTACAGCTCCAGATGAAATGCTAGAGTCTGAGTTTGAAAAAAAATTATATATTGCGAGAGTACAGGCAGAAAAAATTTTAGCTGATGATGATATTTTCTACATACCAAGTCTCTCTGCAAAAGTTATTTCGTATAAAGGATTGATAATCTCAAATTATATCAAAGATTTCTATCCTGATTTAACTAATAAGAAAATGAAAACATCTTTATGTGTTTTCCATCAAAGATTCTCAACTAATACATTGCCTCAATGGAAGTTAGCTCAACCATTTAGATATCTTGCACATAATGGAGAAATTAATACTATCCAGGGGAATAGAAACTGGTATCTAGCTAGGCGGACTAAACTTAGTATTGAATCTCTTCCAGAATTAAATAAGCTTCATCCTTTAATCTCTAGAACTGATTCTGATTCATACACTCTAGACAATATGCTTGAACTTTTATTGGCTGGTGATATGGGAATATTTAGAGCGATGAGAACATTAATGCCTCCAGCATGGCAAAATAATAAAAATATCGATGAAAAATTAAAGGCATGTTATGAATATCATTCTATGCATATGGAGCCATGGGATGGTCCGGCAGGAATAGTTCTTACAGATGGAAGATATGCGGCATGTGCACTAGATAGAAACGGATTAAGACCTGCAAGATATGTCATAACCAAGGACCGTCATATAACATTAGCTTCAGAAATTGGAGTTTATGATTATAATAGTGAAGATGTAGTAGAAAAAGGCAGACTGGCCCCAGGTGAGATGTTGGCTGTAGATACTGAAAAAGGTGAAATTTTATCAACAGACCAAATAGATCATATTCTAAAAGATAGACACCCTTACTTGTCATGGTTGAAGAAACACTCTACAAAAGTTCCAGATTATGAAGCTAAGAAAGAAGAGTCACTAAATTTTACAGACAACGAATTACTCTTATTTAAAAAATCTTTTACTGTTTCTTTTGAGGAAGAAAAAGAAATAATAGCTCCTCTTGCGGAAATTGGGCAAGAAGCAACTGGCTCCATGGGTGACGATACTCCCATGCCAGTTCTATCAAAACATAATAGATCAATATATGATTATTTTAGACAACAGTTTGCTCAGGTAACAAACCCTCCTATAGACCCATTGAGAGAGGCTAGCGTTATGTCGCTAGAAGTATGTTTTGGAAAAGAGAGAAACTTATTCGAAGAATCTGCCAAACATGCAGATCGATTAATCCTTGGTTCACCAGTGTTAGATAGACAAACATACTTGTCAATATTAGCTTCAAAACAAAAGAAATATCCTCATGATATTATTGATTTAAATTATGATGCATCACTAGATTTAGAAGAAGCTATTAATACAATATGTGACCGTGCAACCAGAAGTGTTAAAAAAGGTAATATAACAATAGTATTATCTGATAAAAAAATAAGTAAACATCAATTGATTATTCCAGCTCCCATGGCTGTAGGAGCGGTTCACCATAAGCTAATAGATGCAGGATTAAGGTGTGATACAAATTTAATTATTGAAACCGGTTCTGCTAGAAATCCACATCACTATGCCGTGCTATTAGGGTATGGGGCTACAGCTATCTATCCATATTTAGCATATGAAATATTGAATGAGATGGTTGGTAAAAATAAAATTTCTGTAAAAAAATATGGTGAGTCTGTAGGTAATTATATAAAAGGGATAAATAAAGGTATATTAAAAATAATGTCAAAAATGGGGATATCATGTGTCTCCAGTTACAGAGGTGCCCAGTTATTTGAGATCGTAGGTTTACATGAAAAAATAGTTGACCTATGTTTTAAAGATACCATTAGTCGTATATCTGGTTCAGATTTTTTAGATATACAAAAAGATTTAGAAGAAAACAGAGTTACTGCATGGGATGTATCTAAAGAAATAAAAACAGGTGGCCTTTTAAAATATGTTCATAATGAAGAACATCATGATTATAATCCAGATATTGTTAAATCTTTGCAGGAATGCGTAAGCACTGGATATTACGAAGACTATAGAAAATATGCTGATCTTGTTAATGGAAGAAATCCAAGTTTTATGAGAGATTTATTATCTTTAAAATCAACCTCAAAGAAAATTTCTATAACAAAAGTTGAGTCAATTAAAAAAATATTTCATAGATTTGATACAGCGGGAATGTCCTTAGGAGCCTTGTCGCCGGAAGCACATGAAGCTCTAGCAATTGCAATGAATACTTTAGGTGGGCGTTCTAATTCAGGGGAAGGTGGAGAAGATAAAAAGAGGTTTAACACTAGTAAAAATTCTAAGATAAAACAAGTAGCTTCAGGAAGATTTGGTGTTACACCTCATTACCTTGTGAATGCAGAAGTAATTCAAATCAAAATTGCGCAAGGCGCAAAACCAGGAGAAGGAGGTCAGCTCCCAGGAGATAAAGTGAATGAGATGATTGCGGAGCTCAGATTTTCAGTACCCGGTGTAACTTTAATCTCACCTCCTCCACATCATGATATATATTCAATTGAAGATTTAGCTCAACTTATTTTTGATCTCAAACAAGTAAATAGTAAAGCTTTGATATCTGTTAAATTAGTCTCACAAGCAGGAGTTGGTACTATTGCAGCTGGAGTAGCCAAAGCATATGCAGATTTAATTACAATCTCTGGATATGATGGAGGAACTGGCGCTAGCCCACTAACTTCGGTTAAATATGCAGGGAGTCCATGGGAGTTAGGAATAAGTGAGGCCCATCAAACTTTAATGATGAATAATTTGAGGCATAAAGTTAGACTACAAACAGATGGTGGTTTGAAAACAGGATTGGATATTGTAAAAGGTGCAATGCTTGGAGCAGAAAGTTTTGGTTTTGGAACATCGGTAATGGTTGCACTAGGCTGTAAATATTTAAGAATATGCCATTTGAATAATTGTGCAACTGGTGTTGCTACTCAAAATAAAATTCTCCGCCTAAATCACTTCAGTGGTAGTCCGGATAGGGTTGCAAATTATTTTAAATTTGTTGCGCAAGATGTGAGGGAAATACTTGCAGAATTAGGCTTCTCTTCATTAAGTGAAATTATCGGTAGAACAGATTTATTAAAACAAGTTAAAGGTAATACAGATAAACATAAAAAACTAAATCTAAAAAAATTATTAATATCAGTTAAAAATGGTAGCTCGAAGTACTGTACTACAAAATCTAATAAACCATTTGATCAAGCTATTTTAGCCAAAAAGATTCTAAAAGACGTGCTTCCACTTATAAAGAAAAAAGAAAAGGCGATATTGTCTTATAAAATAAAAAACTTTAATAGAAGTATTGGTGCAAATATATCAGGAGCAATTGCTCGCTTATATGGTAATTATGGCTTAAAGAGTAAACCAATCACACTAAATCTTGAAGGGACAGCTGGACAAAGCCTAGGCGTATGGAATGCGAGTGGCTTAAACATCACTTTAACTGGTGATGCAAATGACTATGTTGGCAAAGGAATGGCTGGTGGAAAAATTATTATTAAAGTACCAAAAATATTAAAAGAACTAGCAAGGAAGATGATTATTATTGGTAATACTTGTATATATGGGGCTACGGGTGGAAAACTTTTCGCAGAAGGTATTGCAGGAGAAAGATTTGGTGTTCGAAATTCAGGATGCACCGCAATAATAGAAGGTAGTGGAGATCATACATGCGAATATATGACTGGAGGATCTATTATAGTCTTGGGTAAAACTGGTAATAACTTTGGCGCTGGTATGACCGGAGGTCTATCTTTTGTTTATGACGAAGATAATACTTTTGCTAAAAAAATAAATACTGAATCTGTGGAAATAGCAAAACTATCAGAGGCAATGTTCATAGAACATCAAAAATATTTATTGAAGTCATTGAAAGAATATTATAAAGATACTGGAAGCTATATTGCAAAATCAATTATTTTAAATTTCAAAGAAGAAATTAATAAATTTGTAATCATAAAACCAAGAGCTTCTGATTTTAAAAGTTTACTGGTGATACTAACCAAGGCTGCGTAAGATGAGTAGTCTTGATAGAGCATTCATTGATGATTTGCTTTCAAGAATTGATATTATTGAAGTAATAGGAAATGTAATTCAATTAAAAAAACACGGTAGTGGCTACAAAGGTCTGTGCCCATTTCACTCTGAAAATACTCCCTCATTTAATGTGTCCAATACAAAACAGTTTTATCATTGTTTTGGATGCGGTGCATCGGGAGATGTAATTAAATTTTTAAGGGATCATGACGGTTTAACATTTATCGAAGCAATTGAAAAGTTAGCTTATATGGCAAATGTAGAAATGCCCAAAGGAAATGATAATAAAAATGATGATAGCAAGACTTTATTAGATACGAATAAATTAGTTAATGAACAGTATGTAAAAAATCTAGAGAATGATATAAATGCAAAAACATATCTATTAAAAAGAAATATTAATGAAGATATGGCTCAAAATTTCAATCTTGGTTTATCAAAAGATAGTTGGGATAATATTACTAATTTATTGGTTAAAAAAAACAAGATTAAGGAAGGAGTAGACCTTGGATTATTAGTTAAAAATAAAGATAAAACATATGATCGTTTTAGAAACAGGATAATGTTTCCTATTAGAAATACATCAGGAAATATTATTGCATTTGGAGGACGAGCTTTAGATAAAAATGATAATGCTAAATATATTAATTCACCTGAATCAAAATTATTTTATAAAAGTAATGAGGTTTATGGGTTATTTGAATCGAAACAGCATATAAACAAAGTAGATCAAATAATAGTTGTAGAAGGATATACTGATGTTATCGCCCTACACCAAAATGGTATTAAAAATGCAGTTGCAGCGCTTGGTACTGCATTTACAAAATTTCATATTAATAAACTTTTAAGATATAGTAAAAATATAGTTTTTTGTTTTGACGGTGATATAGCAGGACAGAAAGCAGCATGGAAAGCTCTTGAAAACTGTCTCCCAGAAATTAGAGATGGAGTTAATATTGGGTTCAGTTTTATAGCAGATGGAAAAGATCCAGATGATCTGTGTAATGAGGATACCGAAGCATTTAAAACCATCATTGCTGACAGCATGGCTTTGTCTGAATTCATGTTTAATAGTATGAGAAAAAATCTTGATTTAAAAAAAGTTGAAGATAAAACAACTTTTACAAAAAATATAATTCCATTAATTGAAAAAATTCCAAATGGATTATATAAAAAATTATTAAAAGAACAATTACTTGGTATAACAAAACTTTCGGAAGCTGATTTATTTTTAAAAGAAAAATCCTCGAAGGGCCAAAATACTATAAAAAATAATATAGCTTCGAATAACCTGGAATTAACAGATTCTTTAATTTTGTCGATTTTTTTAGAACATCCAATATTATTAGAGAAATTTGGTAACCAAATTATTGATATAGTAAAAGATCCTGATGTTAAAGAAATGCTTGTTTCAATACAAGATATGAAAGTAAATAATACTTTTCAGTTAAATAAATTTCTAGAAATTGAAGGAACCAAAAAGGATTTATTTTTAAAATATTCTTCAGAAAAAATGATGTATGCAGACGTTGACTCTGCTAAACAAACTATCAACTCTATAATTAGCAATATAAAGGAGAAAACTCATGAATCTGAATATTTCAGTATACTTAGAAAATTTTCGGACGGTGTAGACTTAACTGATGATGAGAAAGCAGTCCTCAAAAATTTTAAAAAGTAGTGATTCTCTTAGATAATAGTCTAATTTAATGATATATTAGTTTGAAATTAAAATATCATGAAAGACAATTACTTATTTACATCTGAAAGCGTATCACCTGGTCATCCAGATAAGTTAAGCGACCAGCTATCTGATGCTGTTTTAGACTATGTCTTTGAGTCAGATAAAGATGCTCGTGTTGCATGCGAAGTATTAACCAAAGGAAAGAAAGACACTCCAGGCACAATAGTTATTGCTGGTGAAATTACATCCTCTCATCCTCTAGAATTTGACGAGAAGCTTAGAAAAGTAATATGTGATATTGGTTATAACTCAAATGATTTAGGTTTTAATGGAAATAGCTGTGAAATTATTAGGTTTATAAATCAACAGTCAGCTGATATTAAAATGGGTGTTGACAGAGAAGACAAAAAGAAGCAAGGTGCTGGAGATCAAGGGTTAATGTTTGGTTATGCTTCTAATGAAACAGATGTTTTGATGCCTGCTCCAATATACTTCTCTCATAGATTAGTTGAAAAACAAGCTGAACTCCTAAAATCAAAGAAAGTTGACTGGTTAAGGCCTGATGCCAAAAGCCAAGTAACTTTTTTATATGAAGATAACAAACCCAAAGAAATTGATACTGTTGTCTTGTCAACTCAACATGATAGTACTGTAAATCTTAAAGAAATTAGAGAATTTGTGATTGAAGAAATAATCAAGAAAACAATACCAGAGAGATTTCAGACTAAAAATACAAAAATTTTTGTAAATCCAACAGGAAATTTTATTGATGGTGGCCCAATGGGTGATTGTGGTTTAACGGGAAGAAAAATAATAGTTGATACATATGGTGGAATGGCTAGGCATGGTGGCGGAGCATTTTCTGGGAAAGACCCATCTAAAGTAGATAGATCAGCAGCATATATATCTAGATATGTTGCAAAAAATATCGTTGCTGCTGGATTAGCAGATAAATGTGAAATACAGTTATCTTATGCAATTGGGATAGCTAAACCAACATCAATTTCAATAGATACATTTGGTACTGGAAAGATTAGTGATAAAGATATTTCTAGAATCGTTAATGAAGTTTTTGATTTAACTCCATATGGAATAACTGAGACACTTGATTTATTAAATAGGCAATATCAGCCTACTGCTGCTTTTGGTCATTTTGGGCGAGAAGGAGAAAATTTTACTTGGGAACAGACCAATAAGGTTGATATACTAAAAAACGCATTGTAAATAAGAATATACTAGGAAAAAACATTATGAAAACTGATGAAATTAAAAAAATTGGGACAGACTATAAAGTTGCAGATATCTCTCTTGCGGAGTTTGGGCACAAAGAAATCAGAATAGCTGAAACTGAAATGCCAGGCTTAATGTCTCTCAGAGAAGAGTATAAAGGAAAAAATCCTCTCAAAGGGGCCAGAATTATTGGCTGTCTTCATATGACTATCCAGACCGCAGTATTAATTGAAACCTTAGTAGATTTGGGTGCTGATGTACGCTGGTCATCTTGCAATATATTTTCAACACAAGATCATGCGGCAGCGGCAATTGCTAGCCAAGATATTCCAGTATTTGCATGGAAAGGAGAGACTGAAGAAGAATATAGATGGTGTATTGATCAATCTATCAATGGGCTTGATGGATGGAAACCTAATATGCTGCTAGATGATGGTGGTGATTTAACCGGAATTATTCATCAAGATCATGAAACTCTTTTAGAAGATATTTTAGGAGTATCCGAGGAAACAACAACCGGTGTTCATCGTCTCTATGAAATGGAAAAAAATGGTGAGCTTAAAATGCCAGCAATGAATGTTAATGATTCTGTTACTAAGTCTAAATTTGATAACCTTTATGGTTGTAGAGAATCATTGGTAGATGGAATCAAAAGAGCCACAGATACTATGATAGCTGGTAAAATAGCTATTGTATGTGGTTATGGTGATGTAGGGAAAGGTTCTGCTGGATCTCTTAGAGGTTTAGGAGCAAATGTATTAATCACTGAAGTTGATCCTATATGCGCACTACAAGCATCAATGGAAGGTTACAAGGTTGTAGATATTAATGATTATATTGAAGAAATTGATATATTTGTCACAGCTACTGGTAATTTTAATGTAATTGATCATGACCAAATGGTTAAAATGAAAAACGGGGCAATAGTTTGTAATATTGGTCACTTTGATAATGAAATAGATGTTGAAGGATTAAAAAAATATGAATGGGAAAACATTAAACCACAGGTTGATCATATAATTTTTCCAGATGGTAAAAGAATAATTCTTCTAGCGGAAGGAAGATTAATTAATCTTGGATGTGCTACTGGTCATCCCAGTTTTGTAATGTCATGTTCGTTCACCAACCAAGTTATGGCTCAAATAGAGCTATGGGAAAATCATAAAAATTATGAAAATAAAGTTTATGTGTTACCAAAAGATTTAGATGAGAAGGTAGCTAGGCTCCATTTAGACAAGCTAGGTGTGAAGTTAACTAAGTTAACTAAAGAGCAAGCAGACTACATAAGTGTTGATGAGCATGGTCCGTATAAAAAAGATACTTATAGATATTAGATCTTAAATATTTTTACGTACTATTACTGAATGTCTAAAAAAGAAAGTAAATCTACTCGTGATCTTATAAAAAGAGACTTAAAGGTTGTATGGCACCCATGCACCCAAATGAAAGACCATGAAAAGATACCGTTAATACCTATTAAGAAAGGCAAAGGTATATGGCTGGAAGATTATGATGGTAACCAATACATAGATGCAATTAGTTCTTGGTGGGTAAATCTATTTGGGCATTCTAATCCTTATATAAATAAACAAATAACAAAACAGTTAGACAATCTTGAACATGTGCTATTAGCAGGATTTACACATGAACCCGCTATAAATCTTGCTGAGAGATTGATTAAATTATCTCCTCCAAAAATTAAAAAATGCTTCTTTACAGATAATGGCTCTTCCGCAGTAGATGCTGCAATGAAAATGAGTTATCACTATTGGAAAAATAAAGGGTATAAGAAAAAATCAAAATTTATATCCTTATCCAATAGTTATCATGGTGAAACACTAGGTTCTTTATCTGTATCAAATATAGACTTATATAAAAAGACATACGAAGAGTTAATGATAGATAGCATAGTAGTAGAATCTCCAGACTGTTATCTGAAAGATGAAAATCATACAGATAAGCAACATACTGAAATAATGTTTGACAAGATGCTCAAGGTTATAGAAAAAAAACATAAAGAGGTATCGGCTGTAATTATTGAGCCACTCGTCCAGTGTGCAGGATATATGAGAATGTATCATCCCATCTACTTAAAACTATTAAGAGAGGCTTGTGATAAATATAATATACACTTGATTGCAGATGAAATTGCTGTGGGCTTTGGTAGAACCGGAACTATGTTTGCCTATGAGCAAAGTAAAATTACACCAGATATTATTTGCTTATCGAAAGGCATAACAGGTGGGTACATGACCCTATCAACTATTCTTACAACTAATAGCATGTATGATGCGTTTTATGATGAATATACAAAGTTAAATGCCTTTCTCCATTCTCATAGTTATACTGCTAATCCGATTGCTTGCTCTGCAGCAAATGCTTCATTAGATATATTTGAGAAAGGAAAAACTATATCAAAAAATAAAATATTATCGGATTATATATCTAAATCTTTAGGTAAAATTTCTCAGCATCAACATGTTGGTGATGTTAGACAGCATGGGATGATTGCTGCGATAGAAATGGTTAAAAATAAGTCAACCAAAACTCCCTATGACTGGAAAGAAAGAAGAGGTGTGCGAGCATATGAATATGGGCTAAAAAATAATGTTTTAATTAGACCTTTAGGTAATGTAATATATTTTATGCCGCCATATATAATAAATAAAAATGAAATTGATAAAGTAATAAACGTAATTGAAGGCGCTATAAATATTGCAACAAAATAAATTTCATAGAATATATGTTAATAATCATATATCAGTAAATAATAAATTAAAAGTTGACTCTAATATTGTCAATCATATTAAAAATGTCTTAAGAATTAGACATGATGAAAAAATTATAGTTTTCAATGGTGATGGGAAAGAATATATAGCAGAAGTTCACCATGAAGAAGAATTAATAATTTTAATAAAAAGTGAAAATCCATTAAGAGAAATAGATGCTCATAAAATAATTTTAGCTCAATGCATTCCTAGTGCCAAACACATGGATTTAGCAATTCAAAAATCTGTAGAGATAGGGATCAATGAGATAACCCCTATTATTTCTGAAAGAAGTCATCCAGGGGATCATAAGAAAAAGAAAATTCATTGGGAAAATATTATTGTAGGTGCTACAGAACAATCTAATGGTCTATTTTTAGCAAAATTAAATAATACTACTACCTTAAAAGAATTTCTCGATGAAGTGGACAAGGATGATGCTCAAAAAATATGCTTTCATATGTCTGGAAGAAAAATTAACCAATTAGATAAAAATTTTCAATCACATATAATTCTAATTGGCCCAGAAGGTGGCTTTTCTAAAGAAGAAATTGATTTAGTTGGAAGATATAACTGGAATATTATTAGTCTTGGAGATAGGATATTGAGAACAGAAACTGCGTCAATGGTTGCGCAAACAATACTAAGAGATTTTTGAAATGAAAAATATAAAATCAATTGCTGAATATACAAAATCATTCGCTAATGAGAATCTGCATTCTATTATTATAAAAAATCATATGAATATAGAAGCATGGTTTAGAAAACAATGGATTAAATATCCTGCTCCATTTTATGCTTCTATAGATTTAAGAAATTCTGGTTATAAAATAGCACCTGTTGATACAAATTTATTTCCTGCAGGATTTAATAATCTTGATAGTGATTTAGATTTCTTATATATAGCTGCTGTTCAGCATGCATTGGAAAGAATATCTCCAACATTAACTAAAGTCTTGATTATATCTGAAAATCATACAAGAAATAAATTCTATCTCTCAAGCATTGATTCACTATCTAATATTATTAGAAAAGCTGGATATGAGGTTAAAGTATCTTCCATGCTAGATAGTGATGGAAATATTAACGAACTATTAGCAAATAAAAATAACATGCTCACATATGATGGGTTTATTCCTGATGCTATATTATTAAATAATGATTTATCAGATGGGATTCCAGATATTCTAGATAATATTGTACAGCCTATTCTTCCAGATAAAAATTTAGGTTGGACAAAAAGATCTAAAACAATACACTTTGAATATTATACTGATGTTATTAGTAATTTTTCTCGTCTTCTAGATATTGACTCTTGGCTTCTTGAACCATTATTTAGAAACTGTGGAGAAATAGATTTTAAAACAAAACAAGGAGAAGATTGCTTGGTACACCATGCATCAAGACTATTAACTCTTATACAAGAAAAATATAAGGAATATGATATTCAAGAAGATCCATATATCATGATTAAGGCTGACTCAGGCACATATGGAATGGGAATTATGAAAGTTAAAAGTATAGATGAACTTTTAAACCTTAATAGAAAGCAAAGAACTAAAATGCTAAAAACCAAAGGTGGTAATAAAGTTGATAAAGTAATACTGCAGGAAGGGATCTATTCAAACGAAAAACTTAAACCCTCTAATCATGTTGCAGAACCTGTTATTTACTCCTTTGGTAGTAATTTAGTAGGTGGGTTTTACAGGCTTCATGATAGCAAAAGTAATTCAGAAAACTTAAACTCGCCTGGCATGACATTTTTACCAATACCATTTAAAGATGCATGTATAAATCCCAGTGATAGTGAGACAATATATTCAGATACGAACAAATTTTATATTTATGGTGTTATTGCTAGATTAGCTATATTAGCAGCTTCAAAAGAACTATATAATATTGAGCCTTAAGCATGTATTCATTTGGCATCATAATGGATCCTATAGAGGATATCAATCCTAAAGAAGATTCTACATTTGCAATAATAACAGCCCTGCAAAAAACTCATAATATTGAATATATTATTCCAGATACTATACATTTAATTAATCAAGATGTTTTTGCAAAAACTAAAAAATTAAAAACTTTTAAAGGAAAAAGGGATTTTTATAAATTGTCACGAAGCACGTTAATGAATTTATCCAAATTAGACTGTATCTTATTTCGTAAAGATCCTCCTGTAGATGAAAAATATATACAAATAACACATATGCTAGATTACTTGGAAAAAAATGGAGTGCTCATAATTAATTCTCCACAATCTTTAAGGGATTATAATGAAAAGCTATTGGGAAATAACTTAACTAAGCTTAATTTACCTACCCTTGTTTCCTCTAACCAAGAAACAATAGTTAATTTTGTTGAAAAGTATAAAAAAGTTGTAATAAAGCCACTAAATCTTATGGGTGGAAAAGAGATCTCGCTGCTATCTCTTAAAGATAAAGATCTATTAACATCAATAAAAACTATGACTAATAACTCTCAAAAATTTGTTGTGATTCAAAAATACCTAAAACAAATCAAAGATGGGGATACAAGAATACTTATGACTAATGGTATTGTTCATGAAAATGTATTAGTCAGATATCCTCCAAAAAATGATTTTAGAGCAAATCTTTCATATGGTGGTAAATTTAAAGTTCAAAAAATAAACCATAAACACCTTAGTCATTTGAAAGATATAGCAATTTATCTAAAAAATAATAGGATATACTTCGCGGGCGTAGATATGATTGGGGATTATATAACAGAAATCAATATAACATCACCTACTGGAATTCAACAGATAGAATTAAAAGATAAAAATCTAAGTTCTTCAATTGCCAATCAGTTTATAAAAATCGTTGAGCAATACTATGATGATAAGTAAAGATTATACGTATATGTCTATAGATTATGGTATCAATAAAATTGGGTTTGCCATCGGCCAATTAATAACAAAAAAAGCTACTCCATTAAAGATTATTTATAATGGAAAAAATGGAACTAATTGGATAGATATAGAAAAATTAATATCTGAATGGAAGCCTAATGTTATAATTATTGGATATCCATATAGTAAAACTAAAAGTAATTTTACAAAGAAACTAGATTTATTTATTACCATGATTACTGAAAAATATATAGGTTCTATTCAAATTGATAAATTTTCAGAGGTTTTATCTACTGAAGAAAGTAAAGTAATATATAGCGATATGAGGAAAAGCCAATATAATATAAAAAAGAAAGATGATTTAGATGATTTATCAGCATCCATAATTTTGGAAAGCTGGTTCAACGAAAATATGATACGATAAGGTTATGAAAATAGACTACAATCTTCAATTCAATAAAAATAATAAATTACAGCATTTCTTGAATATAGAGAATTTATCAAAAGAGCATATAAATGAAATTATTGATTTAGCTGACAAGTACATTAAAAATGAAAGTAATAAATTTAAAGATTTAGAAGGTAAGACAATAGCAAGCTTATTTTTTGAGCCTAGCACAAGAACGAAGACTACATTTGAACTAGCTTCAAAAAGGTTATCAGCAGATTTTATTAATATTGATATAGCTAATTCTTCAGCACTTAAAGGTGAATCAATTCTTGATATGATTAAAACATTGGAAGCGATGGAGTGTGACATGTTTATCGTAAGACACTCCTCATCAGGAACTCCACATTATATTGCCAAAGAAGTCGGAAAGAAAATATCTGTAATTAATGCTGGTGATGGTATACACGCTCACCCAACACAAGCAATGCTAGATATGTATACTATTAAAAAGCACAAAGGTAGTTTTGAAAACTTAAATGTATCAATTGTTGGTGATATTTTACACTCTAGAGTAGCAAAATCCTTAATAGCGAGTCTTAAAATATTATCAGTAAAAAATATAAATATAATTGGACCAAAAAATTTAATGCCAGAGAATATAAATGAATTAGGAGTTGATTATTTTTCTAACTTAGAAAAAGGTATAGATAATGTTGATGTTATAATTATGCTTAGACTTCAACAAGAGCGTATGAAAGAAGCTTTTATATCTACAGAGGATTATTATAATAATTATGGTCTAACCAAACAAAAAATTATGTCAGCTAAAAAAGATGTAATTGTAATGCATCCTGGACCAATTAATCGAGGTATAGAAATTGATTCCGAAGTAGCAGATGGTCCTAATTCTGTGATTTTAGATCAAGTTACTGTAGGCATATCAATCAGAATGGCTATCATGTCTCTTATTTTTAAAAATAAATAATAAGGCATGAAAGAAGACTATCAAAATATTTTATCAAAAATCGATTCTGATATAGACAAAATATCAATTGATAAAACCACAAGGCTAATTATTGTGAGTAAATCACAACCAACATCAAGTATTAGAGAATTAATAAAATCTGGTTATCATATATATGGGGAAAACTATCTAGATGAAGCTATAAAAAAGATTGAAGAAATTGATAACAATAATTTAGAATGGCATTTCATTGGAAGAATTCAGTCAAATAAAATTAAAAAGATAGCAAAATATTTTAACTGGGTCCAAACAATTTCATCTGAAAAACATGCAAGATTACTAAATGAGGAATGTCAAAAATTAGAAAAGAAACTGAATATTTGTGTTCAAATCAATATAGACAATGAAAAATCAAAGGCTGGCATTATGATTAATGAAACTGATGAATTCTTAAATAATATTTCTAGGTATGAATATTTATCATTAAGAGGGATTATGGCAATTCCTTCTAAACTGAATGCTTTGAAAGAAAATGTAAATTCATATAATATACTTAAGCTGAAATATGATAAATTAAGTAATAAATATAAAAATATAGATACTTTGTCACTAGGTATGAGTAATGACTATAAACTAGCTTTAAGCAAAGGTTCGAATATGATACGTATTGGAAGTTTGATATTTGGCGAAAGAAAATGATAATAAAAGATATTGCAATTATAGGCGTTGGAAACTTAGCTCAGTCTTTGCTCTATAGACTAGAGTCATCTAAAGCTAAGATAAAGATAAGACTATATGATAAAAATACTCAAAAAAAGTCTTTAGCTAAAAAGTTAACAATCACATATAGTAATGCAATAGATCATCACTTAATTAAAAGCGAAGTAATAATTATTGCTGTAAAACCAAATCAATATAAAGGTATTTGTAGAGATATAAAGAGATTTTATTCAAAGTCATCGGTAATTATAAGCTTGATGGCTGGTGTGAGAACAACTAATTTAATAAAAGAACTTAATCCTAAAACACCAATTGCTAGAGTAATGACGAATATTAACTCAAAATATGGAAATGCTTCTACATTTATCTTTTCAAACAAATTTTGTAAAGATAATAAGACTGCATCAATAAAAAGATTTTTTAATATTTTTGGAACATCTCATATTGTGGAAAATGAAAATAAAATTGATAAAGTTACAGCGCTCACTGGAAGTGGGCCCGCATATTTTATTCATTTCTTAGAAGCAATCATTCAAACGTTTAAAAAGCTTGGTTTTTCAGAAAATGAAGCAGAAAATTATGCTGAAGAATTATTTTATGGGACTGCAATAACATGCATGAATGAAAAGAAAAGTTTCAAAAAAATAAAAGATTCAGTTATCTCAAAAGGCGGCACAACAGATGCGGCACTAAAGACCTTAGATGCTCTTAAGTTTAAAAGTATTTTAACAAAATCAATTAAAGAGGCTTATAATAAAGCTCAGCAATTAGGAAAAAATAAATAATGGAAGCTTATGCGTCAAAACCAATAATATTTTTATTAATAACTATTATAGGTTTTATACAATTCTTATTTATTCTTAGATTTTTATTTGAAGTAACTAGAGTATCTTATAATAATCCTGTTTCACAGTTGGTTGTAAAAGCTACAAATCCAGCCTTACTTTTATTTAGAGTAATTCCCCTTTATATAGGTAAATTTGACTTAATCATTATAATTTTGATTACTGCTTTAACGACACTAAAACTTTACATTAATCCTAATTTTAGTGGATTTGAATATAGTATCAGCGCTCTATTTATTGCAGGATTTGGTTTTGCGATAAAAGAAATTTTAGATATTTTATGGTATGCGGTAATCATAGGTGTAATAGGCAGCTGGTTTATTGCATATAGCAATCATCCGCTATTTAGTCTTGTAGATGAAATTTGTGATCCTTTATATAAACCAATAAGGAATATATTGCCTAATATGTCAGGCATAGATTTATCACCTATTGTTTTACTAGTAGTTTTAAATTTACTACAAATGATTATTTTGCCACCCATTTTTAACCTAACTAGGTATTTCTAATGGATGAAAACTCAATTGGATATGTAAAACCAACTATTGTCACTATCAAAAATCCTTTGAAGCTTTTATCTGGACGGGTTTTGAGTCAATATAATCTCATATATGAAACATATGGTTCTCTAAATAAAGATCGGAGCAATGCTGTTCTAATATGTCATGCTTTATCTGGTAACCATCATGTAGCAGGTTATTATGAAGGAGAAGAGAAGCCTGGATGGTGGAATAATATGATTGGTCCCAGTAAACCAATTGATACAAATAAATTATTTGTTGTATGTTTAAATAATTTAGGTGGTTGCCATGGTTCTACTGGACCTATAAGTGTAAATCCAGAAACTAATAAGATTTATGGCTCTGATTTCCCAATAATCACTGTAAGTGACTGGGTAACATCACAAAAAGAGTTAATGAATTATCTAGATATTCCTTTTTGGAAATTTGTTATTGGTGGAAGTCTTGGTGGGATGCAGGCATTACAGTGGTCATTTCAATATCCAGAATTAATAAATAATTGTATTGCTATCGCAGCTGCACCAAAGCTAACTGCTCAAAATATAGCATTTAATGAAATTGCTAGACAAGCAATAATGAAAGATCCAAGTTGGCATGATGGAAATTACTTAGATAAAGGGGTTTCTCCTAATCAGGGTTTGGCACTAGCTAGAATGCTTGGTCATATAACATATCTCTCAGATGAATCTATGAGGGAAAAATTTGGTAGAGATTTAAAAACACCAAAACTAAATTTTAATTATGATGTCGAATTCCAGATTGAAAGCTATCTAAAGTATCAAGGAGAGAAATTTGTCACAGGATTTGATGCTAATACATATATGTTAATGACAAAATCTTTAGACTATTTTGATCCTGTTAAAGATATGTCTCAGTCATTAATAAATAATCTTCAAAAGAGTAAATCTAAATTTTTAATTATATCATTTACATCAGACTGGAGATTTCCTCCAAAAAGATCAAAAGAAATTGTGAAATTATTATTAGACAATAAAAGAAATGTAAGTTACTCAGAAATTTCTGCAGATGGAGGTCATGATGCATTTCTTATGGGAAATCATGATTATTTTGATATCATGAGATCTTTTATTTTGGAGTCGAATAATGGCATTTAGAAAAGATCTTTTATTAATAAGTTCATGGATCAAGCCTAATACAAAAGTATTAGATTTAGGTTGTGGGAATGGAGAACTTCTCAAAATTTTAAAACAAGATAAAAATATCAGTGGTTATGGTATAGATAATGATATTAAAAATATAAAACTATCTCTTAAAAATAACGTTAATGTTTTACAAATGGATTTAGATAAAGGCTTGAATGGCTTTGAGCTAGAATCATTTGATTATGTTGTATTAGCTCAATCTCTTCAGGTGATTAAAAATCCAAAAGAGCTGCTTAATCAAATGTTAAGAATAGGAAAAGAAGTTATTATTTCATTTCCAAACATGGGTCATTGGTCATCCAGAATTCAGTTACTAACATGTGGCGTAATGCCCGTCACAGGCAACCTTCCCTATGCATGGCATGATACTCCTAATATTCATTTATGCACAATTAAAGATTTTCTAAAATTTTGTAAAGATAATAATTTTGAAATTCTTGAACACTCTATTACTGATAATAATCAAAAAACAAATTCATTAACAAAAATGATGCCTAATCTATTTGGGCAAATAGCTACCTTTAGAATTAAATAACTATCTAAGTTTTGCTTTTATAAAATCACTGTGTTTAATATATAATAAATCTGATATTTTTCTAATAGTATAATCTTCGTATTTATCTATTCTTCCATCAGAATATGCTATATCCCATAGCATTTTAATTACATTTTTTTTCTCAGAATATGTATATTCTTTATTAAGGGTTGCTGTTAATTCATGAAGAGAGACAATTTCATTATTTTTTTTATCAGCCATCTGCATTAACATATCAATTTGATCATGATTCAAGGAAAATTGTTTTTCAAGGAGATCTACTATTTTTTCTTTTTCTGAGTCATCATAGTCATCATCAGATTTTGAAACTTCAATCAATAAAACACATATACATAAAACCATTTCATCCTTAAAGGACTCAAGACTATTTGGTTTAATATTTGTTTTTTTATTTGAAGTAATATCTTTAAAAAAATCTGAAATGGATTTCATAAAATATTAGTTGAAATTCTGTTTAAGAGAATATGAGCCGCTATTATCATATTCATTAAAAAAGACTTCTACAAATGGATGATCTATTGGGTCAGTATTTTCATCACTTAAAAGATTACCCTCAGCAACATATGTCTCATTTCCTTGACCATGCACCAGAACATGATACCAGGGTTTATTTTTAGCAGGTTTTGATTTTGCTACATTTTCATACCATTCATCTGTGCCTTGGAAGTACGGGTCAGCATCAACAATAACCCCTCTATATCTAAATTTTGAGTGAGAAACTATTTGACCTAATCTAAATTCTGCTTTTTGCTTTAACGGAGTATCCATAACTATATTATATGTCCGATAGAGTTATATTTAAAGTATTCAATGTAAATATATTAATCATATAAAAAAGTGATATTAATACGCCTATTTTCATAGGATTTTTTAAAGCTAAAATCATCAGTCGCATGAAATAATTGTGAATTAAATATTACAGCTCTATTTTCTTTATAAGGAATAACCCTGCTAGTGATATTGTTATCATTGAGCATCTTTAGAATTTTTGGAGAATTGTCTAGATTATTATAGGAATCAAAGCTTGATTCTTTTGGAGGCAATTTATTCCATACTTTTAACCCACCCTTACTCTTATCCATATTTGCTGCTTCCGGTGTAATCCAAAAATTAACATTTACTGAAGCTTGGTCAGCATGAATATTAGTTCCTTCTTTTTTGCTATCATATTTAAATATCCAGGCCTGTGTAAGCCTTAACTCTTTAAAAATATTTTTATAAGTTAAACGGAGATCTTCACTTAGCTTAAGTATAAATTGGTTTGAAAGTCCTTTTGATAAAAATGCTGCAACATAACCGCTCTGATATGGATACTTAAAGATATTGGCATTTCTACAAAAATTCTGAATCTCTTTTAAAGCATTATCACTTAAAAAATTATCAATCACCAATATTTCAGGCTTACCATTTAGATATATTGATTCTAATGAAGGTATATTATTTTTTTCATTTAAAAGATTATCCGAATAATGCTTAGGTGCTTTATTATATAATACTTTAAAAATATCTTGTTTTGTTTTACTCGTGATATCTTTTAGTTCCAAAGAACCTTCTTGTACTTTTTTATATAATTTTTCTAATGAATCATAATATTCTTTTGTAAATTTAGGATTTCTAATTCCATCTGTATCATTATCAATATATGTTAATTGCTCAAACTCATGTTGTATAAGAGTGGATAATGACTTTATATCAGATAGATATTTATTAGTATTATTATATAAATAAGTATCATTAGTATAATTTAACTTGAATACCTTTTTAAATAATTTATCGGCTTCGTTAATATCACCTAACCATAAATAACTCATGCCTAACATTAAATATGACTCGACATAATTTGAATCTTTCTCTATAGCTTGCAGAAACCAATGTTTGGATTTCTCTAAATGTTCAATATTTCTATCATTTTGAAACATATACTGATATACCTCTCCTATTCTTTGTGGAGCTTCAGCAAATGAAGCATTAACATTAGAGGCAATTTCAAGGTATTCTAAGGCATCTGAATATCTTAAACTATCTATATACAAATTAGCGCAATTAAAAAATGCCTTATAATTCTTATTATCTATAGATATGGCTTTATTAAAATATTTTTCTGATTCAGTATTATTTTTTAAGTTCTTATAAGCTATTGCTAGGTTATTATTTACTTCATAATTATTAGGATTTACGTTAATTGCTTTTAAAAAATAAGGGATTGCCTGATCATGTTTAAGTTCTTGAGAAAGAATACAACCATGAAGATGATTAGCTTGAAAATTATTATCATCATTTTCTATTACCATTAAATAAATGGCATCAGCTTCTTTAAACTTTCTTTGGTGATGAAGAGCCAGGGCTCTATTCAGTAGTTCATGTGTAGTTATTTGATTCATATATTTTATGCCCAGGGACAGAATCGAACTGCCGACACGAGGATTTTCAGTCCTCTGCTCTACCGACTGAGCTACCTGGGCATCAATATTATTTTTTTTCTGGGACAAACCCCTCAGGTGCATCAGAACCATCACCAAAGAGAAACTTTTCCATCTCTTCCTCAAGAAATTTTCTAGACTTTGGGTCTACTGGTGTTAATCTCATTTCATTAATTAACATTGTTTGGTGAGCCATCCACATCTGCCAAGCTTCAGCGCAGATATTTTCCATTATTTTAATACCAATATCACCTGGATATGGCTGATAATCTAATGCCTCAGACTCTTTCTTTAATTTCAAACAACTAATTATAGCCATATATACTCTTATATTGGTTAAATATTTTATCTTGATATTTGGGTATCCCAAAATCAATGTCTGATAGATTATACCAATTATCATCAGATAGGCTAACCTTTTTATGGTATTTGATATTACATAATATTGTATTGAAAGTAAATTTGATATGAGACAGCTTGTGTGTAAACTTCCAAATGTTAGATTCTACACACTCTTCTATCTTATGAGATTCAGTCCAGCTCATTAAATCTGACTTATTATGGAAAACTGGAGAGGAATATAACCCTCTCCATAAATTATCATAAGATATTTTCTCCAGATAAAACTGTCCCTCATTATTTACTATTACTAGTGACCATATATTTTTCTCTATAACTTTAATCTTCTTAGTCTTTTTAGGGATATTCAGAGGTGTATATGGATATGAATTACATTGTTGATTAACGGGACACTCATCACATAATGGTTTAGATTTCTTACATATTAACGAACCAATATCCATGTATGCCTGAATAAAATCTGAAGGCCTAGTGTCTGATAATAAATACTGAGATAGTTCCCACAAATTATTTAGCTGAGAATGATGCATTTCTACAGATAAAAATCTTGATAAAAATCGTTTTACATTCCCATCTAAAATTGAGTAACGACCATTGCCGCTAAAAGTAATAATAGCAGATGCAGTTGTCCTGCCAATTCCAGGCAAGCTTAATACATCGTTATAATTTTTTGGAAATTCTTGATTAAATTCTTGTTGAATTCTGATCGATGCTTTATATATATTTTCTGCCCTTCTATAAAATCCTAAACCACTCCATATTTTCATAATATCATCAAGGCTTGCTTTAAATAAGGACTCAATATTTGGATATTTATCCATAAACATTTTATAATAGGGAATTACTGACTGCACTTGTGTTTGCTGAAGCATAACCTCAGATATCCAAATCTTATATATATCTTTTCCTTTCCAGGGGAGACTATCTCTTCCCTTGACATCATACCAATCTAAAATATTTTTTCTAATTAAAGCTCTTTTTCTAGAAGGGTAGCTTAATTTTATCTCTAAGCTCATTTATTACTTTATCTTGTATTTCATCTATTATTTTTTCTCTGATTGGCTCAACTTTTTTTATAATTATATGATTTAAATTAACAGATACCGAAAGGTTATCTAATTCTCCAGAAATTATTATGGGCAACTCTTCGTCAATTAATTCTATAGGATAATTATTTTGATACAAACTCATTACATCTTTATATGCTTTCATTTTTCCAATAAAACTAAATTCAGATTCCTTGGTGATTAAGTCTATCGACCCATTTCCTCTAGCTTCCATCATTTCAGTTTCCATATAAATGTCGCTTATCTTCATCTTGTTATTAACCATAGTAAATTTCGCAGATATATTTTTAACATTAGTTATATTTTTATTAGAGCCAGAAAATAATGAAAATTTCAATAATGAATATGTTTTTATCAAAACATCGTCGGCGTTAACTCCATGATACTTAAATTCATATGCTTTTATATCACCCCTATCAATGACCTTGTTCATCAGCTGTTCTAGGGATAAAGAAAGATTGATTGATGAAACTTCTATCATCATATCTTTTGAATCTGATGACATTTTAAAAATTTTTATGCCTGGCATCAACACCTGAAAGTCAGGGTAATATGATATTTCTATATCACCATCATATGTAAAATTATATTTTGTTTTCGATGAAATATAGTTAGTAATTTGGCTCTTATAATCATTAGGGTTAAATATAAAAAAAACATATATAATTACTAATGACAGCAATGTAACTGATATATATGATAAATTAAGCAATACTTTTTTCATCATATAACCTTATATGACCCTGATTTTCCACCTTCTTTCAAAACTAATTTAACCTCGGATATTATCATTGATTTATCTATGTACTTGCACATATCATAAATAGTTAGCAGGGATATTTGTGTGGCGCACAATGCTTCTATTTCTACGCCTGTTTTACCATCGCAGGTAATCTCAGAAATGCACTCAACCCTATCCTCTTTAATTATAAAGCTTATATTTATACTTATAATGTTTAATTGATGAGTCAAAGGTATCAACATAGAAGTGTTTTTAGCAGCCTGTATACCAGCAATCTGAGCTACTGTTAATACATCTCCTTTTTTATTTACACCCTTGATCGACTCTAAAGCTGCTTCACTTAAACTAATATAGCCTGATGCTATCGCCTTGCGATGAGTAATAGTTTTATCACTAATATCTACCATCTGAACATTACCATCACTGTCTATATGATTACTTTTCTTCATAGCTTTATTATTTAATTTTTTATTATAATTTTACAGTATATAATGGAATGATAAACTTATAAAATCCATATGAAAATTATCCTAGCTTCAAAAAATCAAGATAAAATTAAAGAAATAAAGAAAATGCTAGATGGGACAGGCATTCTACTTAAGACCTGCAATGATATTGAAATACCAGAGGTAGAAGAAATTGGCTCTACTTTTGTTGAAAATGCAATACTGAAAGCTAGAAGCGCCTCTATAATTACAGGTTTAGCGTCAATTGCAGATGATTCAGGTATTGAGATTGAATACTTAAACGGTAGGCCAGGAATAAAATCTGCTAGGTATTCAGGTGAAAATGCCACAAATGAAATGAATAACATAAAACTTCTGAGTGAATTAAAAAATGTTCCTTATGAAAAAAGGAAGGCATGTTATAGATGCGTTATGGTTTATATGAGATTCCCAGATGATCCATTTCCGATTATTACGTCTGGATCATGGAGTGGATATATAGCAGAAAAGCCTATAGGAGAAAATGGTTTTGGGTATGACCCCTTATTTTTCTTACCTAAATATAATAAGACTTCTGCTCAAATTACCTCAAAAGAAAAAAATAAAATTAGTCACAGAGCAATAGCATTAAATGAATTACAAAAATATTTTGTTAAATAAGATAATTAGAGTGAATATATTGATGAAATATTCTTCGTTAATAATATTACTTATAATTAGTAGTTGTGCAACTAATCCTGTTTCAGGGATTCCAGATTTTGTTACTATAACTGAGCAACAAGAAATCTCTATTGGCGCTTCATACCATAAGCAGATTTTAAAAGAAAATAATATAATCAAAAATAAAGAACTAAATGATTATTTTCAAAAGCTAGGAGAATCAATTGCAAAAAAAAGTCATCGACCTGATTTAAAATGGAAGTTTACTCTCATTGATGATCCAACCTTTAATGCATTTGCTACTCCAGGTGGTTATGTATATATGTATAGAGGCATGTTGAATTACTTTAATTCAGAAGCCGAATTTGCTGGAGTGGTTGGTCATGAAATTGGTCATATAACAGCACGGCATGGGGTTAGAGGAATGAGCACAGCGCAAATTACAAGCCTATTATTGTCGATAATTCAGGCTAATGTGCCAGGTGGTCAACTAACAGGTAATGCATTTAATTTATTAAACGTAGCTATAAATCGCGGATATGGAAGAAAATATGAACTTGAAGCTGACCAACTGGGTGAAGATTACTTAGAGAAATCAGATTATGATCCAGTAGCAATGACAGCTTTTTTAAAAACACTAAAAAATTCAGATGAGCTTGAAAAGAAAATTGCTAAGGAAGAGGGTCGGGAGCCTAATATTGGATACCATGGTGTTTTTTCCACGCATCCAGACCATGATAAAAGAATAAATGCTTTAGGTAAATTAAAAACTCAGGAATCAAAAAATAAAAATAATAAAGAAAAATTTTTAAAGCTCTTGGATGGTTCAGTATATGGCTCTAGTCCCGAAGAGGGTTATGTTAAAAACTCTATTTTTTATCATCCAGTATTAGCTATTAAATTTAATATTAATGATGATTGGATTTTTAAAAATGAACCTGATCAATTAATCCTTACAAAAGATAAAGATACTATGACACTTAATATGGATGAATTACTCCTTGATGATCTAGAAAATGGTCTTACTCCAGAACAATATTTGAAAGAAGGCATAAAAAAGACATCATTTTTGACTACAAACAAATTATTGAACTCTGAAGACTTCTCCTTTAATAATCTTGTTGGCCATACAAACTTATATTATTCTGAAAGTATAGCTGGCTCTTCTTATTCAAGATTTACGGCTATATTTGATACCAATGATAGTAAAAATAAACCAAAAGTATGGATTATAAGAAGCAATCTATCTGATTTAACTAATGATAATGCATCGCAAGATATGATCAAAACATTTTCTAAAATGACTGAGAGCGAAATAGAAAATTCTAAAGGATTAAGAGTCAAAGTAATTAGAGTAAGAGAAGGCACAACATATGAAGAGTTAGCAAAGTCATCACCACTCGGAAAATACTCAATAGATAAACTCAGACTATTGAATGGTCATTACCCAGACGGTAATCTCAAAGTCGGAGATTTAATTAAAATTGTTCAATAAAAAATTTCTTAATGATGTATTTTTAATAGACTCTACAGGGTTTGTTCTCAAGTACTGGTTTGTCGTCCCTCCAGTTAAAACGGAAAATTATGAATCAATAGCAGCATTCCTTGGATTTACAGGATTTGTTATTCGATTACTATATGAATATCAGCCTAAATATATTTCTTTTGCATTTGATGAAAGCCTCGGTTCATGTTTTAGAAATAAAATGTACCCTGATTATAAGAAAACAAGAGAAAAAGCTCCAGATGAATTAAAAATGCAGTTTAAATTATGTCGAGAATTTTTAACTTTAATGGGTTTAGATAATAATGCGAGCAAAACTCATGAGGCAGATGATATTCTTTATACAATTGCAAAAAATACAAAAAGGTTAAAACTTAATAATATAGTTTTAACTAATGATAAAGATTTATATCAATTAATATACAAAAACGATGTTTGGTGGAATTATGGTGACAAAAGGTTCACATATGAAGAACTAGTAGAAAAATTAAATTTTAGCCCTCAAGATCTATCAGACTATCTTGGGCTTATGGGTGATTCTGCAGATAATATTCCTGGCGCACCTGGTTTAGGGGAAAAGACTGCATCAGCTTTAATGGGAGAATACAAAACTTTAGATAATATTATTAATAATTTACAAACGATCCCCGTAAGGATAGGGAAAAAATATAATAGGTTCATTAAAATTATTGAAGAAAATAAAAAAATTATTTATCTTTCTAAAAAGTTAGCTACACTTGACTATATAGATGATGTAAAGAAGGATTTCAAAGATTTAGAGAGAAGCATGATAGATGTAAAAAAAATTGATAGCTTTTTTAAAGAAACAGGTATGAGGGAAAATCAAAGAAATTCATGGATAAAAGATATTCAAAAATTGGTGGTGACTTAAAAATGAAAAAAAATATTTTTTATGCTCAATCTGGAGGAGTTACACCAGTAATTAATGCTACGGCAGCTGGTTTAATAGATGCTTTATCAAAAAATAAATCCTTTTTTGGAAAATTATTGGTTGGCAAAAATGGAATTGCTGGAGCACTGAATGAAGAACTGATAGATATAAGTAAAGAAAATAAGAGTGAATTAAAAAAATTAATACATACTCCAGGAGGGGCTTTTGGATCCTGCAGAATAAAACTAAAAGACCCAGTAAAAAATAAAAAAGAATTCCAGCGAATTCTTGATGTCTTTAAGGCTCATAATATAGGTTACTTTTTTTATAATGGAGGTGGTGATTCACAAGATACTACACTAAAGATATCAAATTACTGTAAGGCAAATGGTTACAATGTAAACTGTATTGGTCTACCGAAGACAATAGACAATGATTTGCCCATAACAGATAACTGTCCAGGGTTTGGCTCTGTTGCTAAATATATTGCTGTCTCAACATATGAAGCTTCGCTAGATGTGGCATCCATGGCTAACTCCTCAACAAAGGTATTTATACTAGAAGTGATGGGTAGGCATGCAGGGTGGTTGGCTGCATCAGCTGGTGTAATAAAAAATGGAATAAATACTCCTCCACATATAATACTATTCCCAGAAGTAGTATTTGACCAAAAAAAATTTTTAGCAAGAGTTAAAGATACTGTTAGAAAATGTGGTTACTGTGTGATAGTTGCTTCTGAAGGGATTAAAGATAATAAGAATAATTTTATAGCTGCAAGCGATAGCAAAGATAGTTTTGGTCATGCACATCTTGGTGGTGTTGCCCCCAAGCTAGCTGACATGATTACTAATAAATTAAAACATAAAGTGCATTGGGCAGTTTCAGATTATTTACAAAGAGCCGCAAGACATGTTGCTTCGGATGTTGATGTTAAACAAGCTTATGCTATTGGTTATAAAGCCCTAAGTTTTGCTAAATCTCAAATGAATGGTGTCATGCTCACAATTAATAAGAAAAATACGTCAACATATCAATGGGACGTTGGTACTGCAAAACTATCAGATGTAGCTAATATTGAAAAAATACTACCAAAATCATTTATTACTAGGGATGAATTTGGTATTACTCCAAAATGTAAAAAATATATTGAAAATTTAATTAAAGGAGAAAATTACCCTCCATATAAAAATGGTTTACCTGAATATGCTAAATTAAAACATCTACTCGTAAAGAAAAATCTTAAAAAATTTAACTAAAAATTTATAATAAATTTTTATATTTTATTGAATATTCTTTATGATTTACAATTAGTTCCTTTAACGTATCCAATAACCCTTCATCTCCGTTAAGACATGGGATGAAATTATATTTCAAACCACCTGAATCCATAAATAATTCCCTGGACTCCTGACCAATTTCTTCTATTGTTTCCAAGCAATCAGATACAAACCCAGGGCAGAATACCTGGATATCCTTTATACCTTCAGGAGGATATTGCTCAAGTGTTTGTGCAAGATAAGGCTGAATCCACTCAGATTTACCAAACCTCGATTGAAAAACAGTCTTATACATCTCATTACTCAAGCCAAGTTCTTTTGCAATTAAATCAGCAGTAATGAAACATTGACTTTGATATGGCTCATCATCACCAACATAAGATTTAGGTATGCCATGAAATGACAATAATAATTTTTGAGGTACACCATGTTTTTCTTGAAACTTACGAATATGATTAGCAGCTGCTTTTATATAGATCTCATGATCATGAAAATCTTTTATAAATGAGATTTCTAAATTTTTACGAAGATCTATATTCTTTTTCAAAATCAACTCTAACTTACTAGCAATGGATTTTGCTGTAGTAGTTGAGTATTGCGGGAACATTGGCAGGATTAATATTTTTTTATATCCTTTAGAATTATATTCGACTAATTTACTTTCTATAGATGGCTTGCCATATCTCATGGCTACATCGATTATGAAATTAGGTTCCTTATTTTTTGCAAATATTTTTCTAAGTTTACCAGCTTGAAGGAAAGAGTTGTATAAAAGTGGCGAACCCCACTCTGTCCAGACTTTCCTATATAAAGCTGCACTCTTCTTAGGTCTCACCCTTAAAATAATTAGATGCAACAAAGGTAACCAAAAAATTCTAGGTAATCTAATAACATCCTTATCAGATAAGAATTCTCTGAGGTAAGTTCTAACCTCTCTTGTTTTTGGCTGATTAGGAGTGCCAAGATTGACTAGGAGAACAACTATTTGGCCATCAGTATCTAATTTCATTTAACTATTGTAGAACAATGTTAAGGTTTTGTGTATCTTTGAAAAATTGGGCTAGATTTGGGGATATATGAAATTAAAAACTCCATCTGGTCAGCCATTATAGTCCTGCCTCTCAGAATAATATACTCAACTCTTGATGGTCTAAAAGGGATTGCCAGTAATAGCATATTCGCGGCTTCAGGCGTTTTTGCACCCTTATGGTTATTGCATCTTTTGCATGCTGTTACCACATTCGTCCATATATCTTTACCACCATAGGCTAGCGGAATGACATGGTCTCTAGATAATTCATTATGTCGGAAAATATTTCCACAGTATAAGCACTTATAAGCATCTCTTTTAAATAAAGTTGTATTTACCAATGATGGCGTAAAAGCGGAATAATCGACTTTATTAATATTCTTAGTGGATATTATGGAATTAAGATTTAGAAAGCTTCTTTGCCTTGTTAAGCGGTTATATCCGCCCCTTAGCTTCAATGTAGACGAGCCACACTCATACATAACATGATTTAGATGATATAGACGCGCAGCAGTCTCGTAATTAATCCAACCTATTGGGTGACCCGCAGAGTTTAGTCTAAGTATTTGCTGATTATTTATCACTACCACTCAATTATAACCTACTTTATATTTTGCTATGATTAAATTATCTCTCTCCTATATTAGAATTTCATAATCTATGTCTTGATGTTATGGACTAATATAGGACACAAAAATAGAAATAAAAATATAACCTAATGTTCTTGCGGTTATAGGCATAAATATATTTATAAATAGATGTTTTTCTATAACATATATATGTTTATTCACAATGTGGAAAAAATTCAATAAACATAATCTTAAAAAGATTCCATAATAATCAAAGATTTATTATCTATGTATAGTATTGATTTATATGAATATATTAAATCGATTATAAAGTGTACGATTTGAAGAAAATGAAATGACAAAGTACTATGTGAGATATTTTCTTAATTTATCCACAGAGTTATTCACAAAATCTGTGGATAAACAATTGAAGAGAAGTAAACCCTTGAATGTATAATAGGATATGAAAAAAACGATTGAAGTTGCTTTAAATTTACCACTATATAAAACATTTAATTACCTCATACCTGAAAATGTAAGTAATATTAGAGCTGGCACAAGAGTAGAGGTTCCATTTGGTAGAAAAAAGCTTATAGGAATATGTTTGGAGACAAAAAAACAAGATTCTGCTGAAAATTTTAAATATAAATTAAAGTATTTCAATAAAATCATTGATGAAAAGCCTCTAATCACGAATGAAATTCTTAGACTCGGAAAATGGGCTGCAAAATACTACCAGCATCCAATTGGACAGGTCTTATTTAGTTGCATTCCCTCAAAGATCAAATTAGGAGATAAAATTAAACCTCACGATGATAGGGAGTGTAAATATATAGTCACTGATAAAAGTATTGGCAATTATTTTAAAAACAAATATGCTCAAAAAAAATTATATGAAGAAATAAAATTAGAAAATGGCATACAATCCAGTAAAACTAAGAAAACATTACTAATTAAATATTTAATAGAAAATGGCTTTGTTGATAAAGACTATACAGCTCAGTCTAATAAAATAATTAAAGATATTAAGTTAAATAATGAGCAAGAAATTGCTTATAAAAAAATTATTAAAAATATTTCATCGTTTACACCAACTTTAATAGAAGGAGTAACTGGTAGTGGGAAAACAGAATTATATATTAGAGTTGCAAAAGAAATACTAGAGGGTAAAGGACAAATTCTAATTATTGTACCTGAAATAAATTTAACACCTCAAACAGTATCTAGGTTTAAAGATTATTTAGACTGCGATATTTCCACATACCATTCTGCTTTAACTGAAACTATGAGATTAAGGACTTGGGATAATTGTCGTAATAGCAATATTGATGTTTTAATAGGTACAAGATCAGCAGTATTTCTTCCATTTGCAAACCTAAAACTTATTGTGATAGATGAAGAGCATGATGCCTCATTGAAACAATCTGAAAAATTTAGATACCATGCTAGAGATATTGCTCTGGTAAGAGCCAAAAATGCAAATATTCCAATATTGATGGGTAGCGCAACGCCTTCTTTTGAGAGTTTCCATAATTCTCAAATAAAGAAATATAATCATATCGTTTTAAAGAATAGGTTTCGTAATACTAAATTACCTAGCGTGACTGTAGTTGATATAAAGAAAGACACTACAAAAGATGGATTTTCATCAACTCTTATCCGAGCAATTAAGAAGGAATTAAATGATGGAAAACAAATATTACTATTTGTTGGGAGAAGAGGTTTTAGCCATACTTTGTTATGCAATATATGCGGATGGACGTCAAAATGCAGCAAGTGTGATACTCATATGACCTTTCATGAATATGAAAAAAAATTATGGTGCCACCATTGTGGTGCACAGGAAAAAGTAGATTTAAAAAATGTATGCGAATGCAAAACAGAAAGCGAAATTGTCCCTCTAGGAGTAGGTACAGAAAGGGTTGAGCAAAAAGCTAATGAATTATTCCCTAAATCTAAAATAATGAGGATTGACAGTGATACAATTAATGATATTTCCAAATTAAATAGTTTTTTAGAAAAAGCTAAAAATGGTGATATTGATGTCTTAATAGGAACGCAAATGTTGGTTAAAGGACATGATTTTCCTAATCTAACCCTGGTAGGTATTATTGATATAGATTCTGGCCTATATAGCCTAGACTTCAGAGGCATAGAAAAAATTGCTCAAATGATAATTCAAGTTGCAGGAAGGTCAGGAAGGCATTCGACCCAAGGAAAAGTAATTATTCAGACCCGTAAACCAAACCATCCAATAATGACTAAATTATTAGAAAATGGATATAATGACTTTGCAAACACAGCATTAAAAGAAAGAGATGAATCATCTCTGCCTCCACACTCATACCTCTCATTATTTAGAGTTTCTTCTATAAATAAAGGAGAAGGCTTGTTATTCCTTAATAAAATTAAAAATTACTTTAATAATGCTAATGTAAATATATTAGGACCTGCGCCGGCACCTATATTAAAGAAAAATAATAGATATTATTATCAATTGCTGATTAACTCACATAATAGAAATTTTTTACTACAAAAATCATCAGAAATAAGAGAATATATACTAGAGCAGAAAAAAAGTAACCTTAGATGGTCGATAGACATTGATCCTATTGACTTATACTAACTATTTAACAGGATCCAATTGAATATAGAAATAAAAAACATTATTGAAGCCTACTTGTTAGAAGCTACTTTTGATGAAGGTATAAGCCCTATAGAAATATCAAAAGAAGGTTTTATTGAAGTTCAAAAAACGACTAATGAACTACATGGAGATTACTACTCAAATATTGCTATGAAATTAAGCAAGGTCTTGAAAAAGAATCCTATGGATATTGGGGAACATATAAAGAAGGATCTCACAGGAAAAAAATATCCACAAATAAAAAAAATTGAAATTAAAAAGCCAGGGTTTATAAATTTTTTTATTGAGGACTCAAAAAGAGCATCTATAGTTACAGATATAATTCAAAGCAAGGATATTTTTAAAAAATTTAAAACTAAAACAAAAAAAAATATACATATAGAATTTGTATCTGCAAATCCAACAGGTCCTTTACATGTAGGTCATGGCAGAGGACTAATTTTTGGAAAAACCTTATCTAATATTTTACGAATTCAGGGTCATGATGTATTTACAGAATACTATGTAAACAATATAGGTAAGCAAATAGATATACTATCGATAAGTGTAATATTGAGTATAGTTGGTCTAAAAAAACCATTTGATGATGTAGATATTTATAAAGGTAAATATATTTCAATAGTGGCTGATAAATTAAAATCTCAGTATAGAGACTCACTATTAGTATGTAAAAGTTCTTTATCTAGTAACAATACCTATGAGTCATTTTTGAATATACTTAGAAAAGATTTTAAGTCTTATCTGATATTTCGTGACTCAGTTATTGATATTATTATTAATAACTATATCAAAAAAGATCTTGATGATTTAAATGTAGAATTCTCTAATTGGTTTCATGAGAGTGAGTTAATAAAAGATGACTTTGTTTATCAAATACTGGAAAACATAAAATCCAAAGACTTGTCTTATGTAAAGGATGGGGCCGTGTGGTTTAAATCCACTAAATACGGAGATGATAAAGACAGAGTTCTTGTAAGAGCTAATGGAGCCTTAACATATTTTGCTACTGATATAGCATACCATTCTCTTAAACTAGATAAATATGATTACATAATTAATATATGGGGCTCGGATCATCATGGGTATGTTTCAAGATTAACTAATGCATTAAAAGGTATTGGTTATGATACAAATAAAATATCTATTCATTTAATACAATTTGCAAATTTATATAGAGATGGTCAAAAAATGTCCATGTCTACTAGGTCTGGTGAATTTATTACGCTGAAATCATTAGTTGATGAGATAGGATCAGATGCAATTAACTTTTTTTATATTAATAAAAAAATTGAACAACATTTAGATTTTGATATTAATACAGCATTATCTAAAGACAAAGATAATCCTGTTTATTACATTCAATATGCTCATGCTAGAATAGAAAAAATAATCTCAAAAGTAAATTTAAAGGATCTAAATTTTGATGATACGAAGTTAATAGACCCCAAGGAACAAGACTTATTAAGATTATTAAACAACTATGAAGAAACTTTTAGTGTAGCAATGAATACTCTTCAGCCTCAAATGATTACTAATTATTTATACAAACTATCTCAAAGTTTTCATAGCTATTATGCAAATATAAAAATTATAGATGATGAAATTAACCATAGTAGAGTATCGCTAGTAATTGCTATACAGAAAGTTTTAAAAAATGGTTTAAATTTATTTGATATAAATGCTCCTGAGGACATGTAATGAAGCAGAATAAAATAGCTATGATTTATGATTTTGATGGAACACTTACTCCAAAAACTATGCAAGAATATACCCTACTTCCAAAGCTAGGTTTAAATCCCAAGAGTTTTTGGGATTCTATTAATGAAGAATCAAAAAGAACTGGTGGCGAAACAATGATGGTTTTCATGAGACATTTGCTAGATCAAGCAAAAGAGAAAAACATAAAAATATCTAAAAATGAATTCTTTAAAATGGGCAAGGATATTAAATACTACCAAGGAGTAAGTGAATGGTTTGATAATATAAATAAATATGTAAAAAAATTATCTGGGAATGATATACAGATTTATCATTATATTATATCTGCTGGCCATATGGAGATACTAGATGGAGTCTCTATTAAAAAGTATATAAGAAAAATTTTTGCTTCAGAATATTTTTATAATAAGAATAAACATGCAGTCTTTCCAAAAATTGTTGTTACTGATACCACAAAAACTCAATACTTATTTAGAATTAATAAAGGCAAAGAAAAGTTATCTGAAAGTATCAATACTCATATGTCAGAAGATAAAAGGCCAATTCCATTTGATAATATGATTTATGTTGGAGATGGCTTAACTGATGTTCCAAGCATGGCTTTGATAAAAAAAGAAGGAGGTCATTCCATCGCTGTTTATCAGAAGAAATTGAAAGAGCAGGTAATTATATGCAAAGAACTTTCTCAAGCAAATAGAGTAGATTTTATAGCAGAAGCAGACTATAGGAAAAATTCAAATTTATATAAGAAAACATGCTTATTGCTTAATTATGTTGTTGCTAAAATACAATATAATTTAGAACTAAAAAAATCAAAATAAGGATTAATTTTCCTCAATCGTAATAAGGTCAGTTTTTCTATCTAAAAATTTATACTGTAACTTAGTTACATCATAAGAATCTTTTAAATGTTTAATGACAATATTAAGGTCAAAAGACTTGCAGCTATAGACGTCTAGTTGAAATAATCCTGGCTTTTGTTCATCCCAGATATGTAACACAATATGGCTAGTTTCAATTAAAGCCATACATGTAATTCCCCTATTACCTTCTTGATCAACATAAGAAATATTAGGGCCCTGCATGAGTTTCATATCAATCTTAGTAATGAGGGATTGCATCCAATCTAATACATATCCAAGGTTATCTCGCATTGGACAATTATCTACCTCAGCTCTAATTAAAAGATGTTTATGATCTACGGCCATCGTTACTATCCCTTATATAAATGATATTAATATCAGAGTATAATCACAAATGATAAAACTCTAAAGCAGTGATGATTATATATAAAGAATAATGTTAGTAAAAGAATATAATAAAGAATCAGGAACACAATTTGGCATAGAATGCGAAAAACTGCTATATAAAGCTAAATCAAAGTTTCAAAACATAAAAGTATATAAATCTAAAAAATATGGAAATATTTTAATGCTAGATGATTGTTTCATGTTAACAGAAAAAGGCAATGATCAATATCATAATAAATGTATCTCTTTGATTGGCAAAAAATCAAGGAGCCTTGATGTTTTAATTATAGGTGGTGGAGACTTTGGTTTAATCAAGGGATTGTTTGAAAAGCTTAATGTAAATAGTATAAATTTAGTAGAAATTGACAATCAAGTTATTAATATATCTCGAGAATTTTTTCCATCATTTTTTAAATTAAGTAAAAAATCTAAAAATAAAGTTAGTATCCTAATAGAAGATGGATATGAGTGGATTAAAAATAATAATACCCTAAAATTTGATGTAATTATCATTGATTGCACAGATCCAAATTTAATAGCAAAAAAACTATACTCTGAAAAATTTTACAAAAATATTTTTAATAACCTAAAGAATAATGGTCAATTAATTCAGCAAAGTGGATCACCATATCTTGATGAGAAAAAAATAATAATACCCACAAAAAAGAAATTAGGTAAAATTGGTTTTAAAGACATATCACTTCATGAGTTTAGTATGCCTATTTATCCATTAGGATTATGGTCATTTATACAATGTAAAAAGGCGCTATAAATTATAGCGCCTTTCATAATAGTATTTAGTTAACTATTTTTTTGGGTATACAGATGGTCCTCCATCAAATGATTTACTGAACTCTGGATATGCCTCTAAGCCACATTCAGACAAATCTACACCTTCTTCTTCTTCTTCGGCACTAACTCTTAATCCAAACATCAT
>CERI01116026.1_pt1 | contig 60366 bp, 58 predicted proteins | sample 350261 | NCBI WGS metagenome assembly CERI01 (sample SAMEA2620979, study PRJEB7988) | marine metagenome | isolation source: saline water (ENVO:00002010), including
TAAATTATAACTATGTTGAGTTGAGATTTATCAAAAATTATAAGGTACAGTTGACATTTTTACTATTTGCCCTTCCTATTATAATTTTCTCAATTTTTATAAATAATAGTGAAGGAGTCACTAGTCAATATGAAGAAGTCTATTCACAAATCGGTAAATACTATTCTGAAGATCAGAGAGGCGGGGTCAATCCTGAATTGTGTACTTTTAGTACACAAAATTATTGCCAAGTTGGTAACCAAAATTTACCCAGCGTTATTGTCATTGGAGATTCGCACTTAACAACCTTGTCTAGATTTTTATATAATAATCTAGATTTTGAAGAATATAATTTAATACTCTTCATTGAACAGGGGTGTCCTTTTTTCTTAACAGGAGGAAAAAGTGAACGTGGTTCATGTGCAACAAAAGAAAAAGAGAATGATATTTTTTCATTAATGAATCCAAATTCAACTATAGTTTACGGAGGTAGGTTCCCTAGATATTTAAACGGATACGATTTCAAGACAGATTATGGAAGTATAGAAGATGACATTAAACCAAATCCATTCTTAATTGAAGACATATCAAAATCTATTGAGTATATTTCAAAAAATACCGAAGTAGGATTGGTTCTCTTTCCAATACCAGAACTTGGTTTTTACCCTTTAGAATATTACCTGTACGAGTTTAAAGAAGTTGGAGAAAACTTGAGTTATAACAGAAAATATTGGGACCAATATTCATCAAAAATTAATGAGTATTTAGAGAATATAACTTATCCAAATATTAAAAAAATAGAATCTGATAAAATTTTTTGTGATTCTTTTATACAAAATATGTGTACAGCTTCATATGATAATAAAATTTTCTATTGGGACGATGATCATTTATCTTACGATGGCACAGCACTAATCGGTGAAAGACTACTTTTACTTTTAAAAGAAAATTAATGTTCCTAGTTTAAAATTTTAGTAGGAGGTTTTTTCATTAAATTTCTTAAATTTTTAATAGTGAATATAATTCATTTACTTGGGGCGCTTACTTTACAAGGAAGAAGTCACAGGTTCAAATCCTGTAGCGCCCACAAGGGTTTTTGAGTAACTTTAGTCTAAAAGAAATAAAACTTTTCCACTTAAGGCCGATACACCGTAATAAGCTTAATTATCATAATCCAAATAAAGTATTTTACTTTTGTGAGACTCTATACATCTATCATTTTTGAATGAATCACAGAAAATTTTATTAGATTCTAGTGTTTCATTATTGTTGTAATTATAGATACTCCTAGAATAAGGTTGTGATTTCTAATAAAGTATACATTTATTTTCTAATATTTATAGCATGTGGTGTTCCACAAGAATCAGAAGATGTAGAGAGAGACTTTGGAAATCAAAATATAACAATTAATGCTATTTTTCTAACCACAGATTTAAATATTAATAATACTTTTGAGTTGTCAATCAGTGCGCCTGTAGATAACAATATCATATTTAAGGACAATAACCAGTCGGTAAATCTTAATACTTTAGCTTATGGACAGACTGATATTCTTATTTTTAAAATTGACAATTGGTTTGAGCAGGAAATATGCTACTCGCCTACATATAGAGATTTTGATTTAACCGGTGATCGTAGTGGTGTTATTTATTTTACTTACAATCACCAATACAATACAGTTTATATTTATGGTGACTCAATTTTAGATTTACATATCAGTATCAATGAAAAAACAAGTGACACCTGGAGAAGAAATGACGAGTCGTTTTCTGCTAATTGCCAATAAATTTTATGCTTTTTTTTCTAAGAATGGAAACAAAATAGTACATAAAGCATATTATAGAAAAGAAAGTAATGTGGTTTAGATTTAAATCGATTTGTGAATAGGGTTCTAAATAATTAATTGATAAGAAATACAGAATTAGTGATGTATAGCCGGCATTTTTTTTGTATTCATAATTAGAAACCATTAATATGTAAGCAAGTGTAAGTAAATAGCCTAGACTATAATTAATAAATCTATAATTTGGATACCAACCTTGTAGAGACCAAAATAAATAAATCCCCGAACTTAAGTAAAACAAAATTTTTATTTTGCCAAATTTACCAGATTTATAGAAGGCATTATAAGCAAACAACAATGACGTAAAGATAACTAAAATCATAAAATAACTTAAAAAGTTTAACGTTATTGAGATATTGCATTTAAAGAACGTTGCAAAAGTCTGGCAAAAGTCTTGCTCATTAATTGTATCTTTTCCTGATATACGATTGTATATCCAGTAAAACTGTTGATAATTATTTTTATTCCAATCAAATGAATCCACCGAAAAAGATATGAAAAGGGTTTCATAAAAAAGGTATGGTGAAATTAAATAAAAAAGTTTCTTAATTGAATTAATCAGTTTTTTAATAGGAAATAATTCATAAAAAAATATCAAAAGTCCATAAATTAAAAAAGATCTGTGAGCTAAAGTAAGTATCCCAAATATCAAATATATATATTTATTCTTAATTCCTGCCTGGGTATTATTAGTCATTACGTAAAGAGTCATCAAAAGAGCGGCTATTGTTAAATTTTCGTGAGATGGAAATAATATATTCCAACGTATATTTGGGAATAATAATAAAACTGAAATTGGCAAATAGTGAGTGAAATTTTTTAAATCTAGCTTCAATATTAGAACTAATAATTTTGAAATAACAAACAATAAATTGAGCTGAATAAAAATATAAGAAATTCTGATTATCTCATATTCAGTAAAAAACGAATTGGCTATAAAGCTTATACAAGTATTGACTAGTGCAATAAGACCTATCCATAGGGGTCTTTTTTGATATGGGTTTTGATCAGAAAGAAAATAATCTAAATTTGTGGAGGCTTTGAAATAAGGGCCTTCGTCGCAGTGAATGGGTAATTTGATATCTCCAAGGATTGGTAGGTTAAAATCATTTTTAACTTCTACACACCAGAAATTATTAAAGGTGTTGTCTATTAAGTAAAATTCAAATAAATATATAAATATTGAAAATAATATAATAAAAAAATACAAATAGGTATTTCCTGAGTACAAAAGTTTATTTATGTAATTCATTGAAAAAAACATTTAAAAAGTAACAACACTTCATAGTAAGATATCCTAAATGAATAAAAATATTACCGCTATTGTACCAGTTTTAAATGAAGAAAAAAATATTGAAAAAGTTCTGTTAGATTTGAATAAATTCTGTAAAAATATAATAGTAATAAATGATGGCTCAACTGATAATACATCTGAAATATTAGAAAAAATTAGTCTTAGTATTCCTAAAAAATTATTAATTATCACAAATAAAAAAAATCAAGGAATTGGATATTCAATGAAGGTTGGGTTAGCTAAAGCCTTAGAATTTAGTAATTCTATTGTCATTAAGATTGACGGAGATGGTCAACATGAGCCACGAGATATAATTAAGTTCATTGATAAAATTATCCTAGAAAACTATGATTTTGTTAAAGGTAATAGATTCTTAATAAAAGAAGATTTAGAAAATATGCCAATCACTAAATTAGTTGGAAACTTAATTGTCACCAACTTGCAAAAAATAATATCTGGTCATTACAATATATCTGACCCAAATAATGGTTTTTTAGCAATGAAAAAAAGTATTCTAGAACGTATTGATTTAGAATCTTTACAGAATAATTACTTCTTTGAGAACTCATTACTTCTTAATGTAACTTCTCATCACTTTTCAGTGGGAGAAGTTGGGATCAAAACTATCTACAACGATGAAAAATCTAGTATTCCGCTGGTAGCAGCTTCTATAAAGTTATTACCAACTTTTTTAAAACTGTTATTTATTAAAAATAGGATTGGTACAAGGTATTATCTCTCTGCAAATTCAGTAATTTTCTTTATAATTTGTTCCCTATTATTTATAAATCTCTTTATTAACTCTTTAGCAATTTGGATATTTATGATTTTTTTATTAGCGTTATATGTAGGAATTGATATATTGAATTTCTTTTCCAATAAAAACTAACCATTAAATGGAATTTAATCAATTATTTAGCACCGCTAAGGTAAAAAAAGAATATTTAATAATTATGCTTCCCATTCCTTTTGTTTTAAATTTTCTATACAACTATATACAAAATGATTTTTCAGTCCCCCACTTAAAATTAACTAACATTTTATATGCATTTTTTGCTTTCTGCCTTTTGTGTAGTATCGGCCAATTAATCTCTCATAGCTTAGGGCTGAATTCAATATCTTTTTCGATAGTAATATATTTGATTAGTTTCTTTGCAATTGATTATACGTATTTAATTTTTCAATATGATGACACTTCCTTCTCATTAATGTTTTATGTCACAAATATATTATGGCTATTGTTGCTTAGTCGTTTTTTTAAAAAAAAGTATTTGATTTATTGCTTGAATATTTTATTTACTTTTATAATATTAAAAGTTTTAAATTCTACAATAGGTGAAAAACTTTTTACCCCCATTGAAACCAGAGGAGATGTGGAGTATTTTTGGTTTCCAATGACTAAAATATTATATGATAATAATCTAAAGTATGCTCTGATTAACAATATTGAGCCAGGATATGGTTTAATGATAAATCATGTTCATGCTGTTCTATTTAAATTGACAATATCAGATCCAACCTTCGAATTTGTATCAGCAGTTCCTAATATTTTTTTGTTTGTATCAATACTTTTTATTTTGGAAACACGTTTTTCATATCTAATTAAAACTGTATGTTCAATAATGCTTTTAACTATAGTGGTGAACAGCTACTGGCTTAGTTATCTCTTAATTAACTCTCTTATGGGGGAGGGTGTAATTAGCCTTTTTTTTCCTATAATTATTTACAATCTTCTGAAACATAAGATTTCAAAATATAGCTACATTGATATCCTTGTTTTCATTATCATTGGTTTCTTTTATCTTTCTAAGCCTTTTGCTTCTGTTATCTTTTTGCTCATTATTGTAATTTTCTCATATAGGCATAAAAATATGCGCTTATTAATTTTAGGATTTTTGGGTTTCTTGATTAATTATCTAATTTATAAATTTGTAATAACTAACTCATACTCAAATAATTATTTCAATAAGACTGAACTTATGGATTTTGATATTTTAAATTTTAGAAATATTATTGATATACTTTTAAACTTGATACAACTTGATCGTGTGATGTCATTATTCCTCTTTATATTGCTGACACTGATCTTCATAAATTACTTATTTAAGAATTATATTGATGATTCAATTTATATTTTTTTCATTATATTTATAAATATTCTTTTAGTTGCTCTATTGTATGTTTCTTTTTGGCAAGATCGGGAACTTGAGTCAGCATATAGGTATATATTTTCAATTTTTAACATGTATATTCTTGGCTTAGGGTTTGAGTTAAAAAAATTAAACAGTTAATTTTTTAGAATTTTTATTAAATGGAACTGTTGCAGATATAAAGACAAGATACATTATTAGTGATGAAAAATACAATATAGAATCACTCTTTATTATATTTATTGTTATAAACAGCCCTATTAAAAATAAATCATAATTAGATTTTCTCAGACTATTTAAATTAAATGTAATTAAAGAGATGACCAAAAATCCACCTATTAGACCAAAAAATAAGATTACTAATAATAAGGATGAGTGTGGCAAAAGAAATCCTAAAGGAGTACCCGTTGAGACTCTAATGCTTGAAATATCAATATCACTGTAGAGGTTACTTAAACTATACGGCCCTGTTCCTAAGAATAATTCTTCAAAATTAGGGTTAAAGCGACCAAAAAATATCCCCCAAAGTTCCGATCTATTGATATAAAACGCCACTGTACCAAATATTGATAGGAAGAATTGAACAAGAAAGTTTTTTTCGCTATCGAGATTTCCCAAGTAATTAATAGCTGAAGATCTGTCGTAATCAAAACCATAGCTTAAACCCATATCAATCATCTTTTTAGATGTAAACTCATAAGAGAAAAGTAAATTTTCGATTCTGATAAAGTAGATTAAAAATGAGAGCAATGACACTGTTCCTATTAATTTATAAATATTATTTAATTTTCCTTCTTCACTGAGTTTTAAAATTATACATAAAGTTAAAGTTATCAAAGCAGCTTTGTTATTAGAGGCGTATAATCCTATACCTGAAATAATTAATGCAGGAAGTAAAAATAAACTTTTATTTTTGCTTTCATTTCTGTATAAGTAATAAATTAATAAAGTTAAACCAAAGTACTCACCAATTGACTCAGAACTTGGTGAAAATCCTCTCCATGCATCGCTTTCTCCCCAGTAGTTAACTGAAAATATATCTTGATTATCTGTACCATACTTTGTTTGTCCAAAGTAATAATAATTCATAAAATTAATGTACGGCATGCTGGAGCCTAAATACCCAAGTAACATTATAAAAATCCCAGACGTAAGGAAATTCTGTTTAAGTAGTTTTTTATCAACAAAATTGAATCTTTCTCTAGAGTAAAAATATATACCAATTATCGTAAAAACCATAAGGTAGCTCCAAACATAAACAGATAAGAAATTGTAAGAAGATAGTGACAACCCCCTAATTTTATCTGTTTTCAAAGAAAAATTTTCACCAACAGCTTGGTACGCCCAAAATAATATTAATAAATTCACACCGGTAAAATATTTTCGAAGTGGTTTATTTTTTATGATTCTTTCTGTAGCTATTGCAGCAAAAGATACTGTCCAAAAATAGATATTCATACCACTAAAAAGTCCTATCAATATAAAAGCAAATGGTAGATAGTAAATTATATTTTTAGACCGTGTATTAAACACATATGATGAATAGAAACTTATACATAGAAAATATATAAAAAGATAAAGATACGACTTATTTAACGATAAGTCCATAAGAAAAAACTGTTTACTGTAATATCTTTGTTCGGAATAAATCAAAACACAGATTATTAAACATACAAAAACAAGAGAGGATAGCCTACTTAAGCTAAATATATAATCGGAGTCTTTCTTTATGAAAGAAATTGCAATCAACCAAAATATAGACTGAAGAAATAAGTTAACTATGGTACTTGTTCCAATAGAGATATAAAAGACATGGCCAATTTGATCAATACCTGTTATTTGTCCAAAGCAGTTTATAGAAGAATAATTGTTAAATCTTATTTTGTAATGATCTTGATATATTACATTCGGATTATGTAAGAGAAATTCGTTTAACGAAATACTACAAGTATTAATCTCATAAAATTTTAAATCTGATGTAATTTTTTCTGGAACAACATTATCTGAATAATCTGAGAGTGAAAAGGGGATTATAATCAACATTAAAAGAACCAGTATCTTGAGAAATGTCTCTTTATTGTATAGAAGGTGAATCATGATGTTCTTCGTTTCATTTTTCTAATAATAAAAACTCCAAAGATTATCGAAGTTATTGATATATACATAAAAATATCAAAAAAGTCATCTTCGTTTCGCTGGACTGGTAAAGAATCCCAGCCACCCTTAACGTAATGTTGACACTCCAGAAATGAGTTTACAAATACTGTATTTTCTTGACTATCAAAGAGCTGAACCGCTGAATATTCCGGATCATTGCTAAATATAAAATTTGGATTGCTTAAAATTTCTGTGTCTGTGAACCCAGGTGGGTATGCGCCACAAATTTTTGAAACGATGTTATTGTCACTCATCTTAATATTTACTTTCCTTGCTATAAAATTTTGGATATCTGCTTTGGATGTATTTAGAATTTAAAATAATAATTGTAAGAGAAATGAGCAAGCTCAAGTATGGTATCCTTTTAGCCTGTACTTCCAAATTTATGAAATTAAATTGTTGGATAGGTGTAAACCTAATATCAGATAATTTTTTTTCATTACATATAGTTTCAGAAGTAATATTAAAAAAGTTTTTTAGAATTGGTGTATTGAGTTCACAGATTGGTAGTAAAGAGTTTTTGTAAACTAAGTCCTCCATTGTCTCTTGGCTGTAATCAAATGGAAATCCTACAATAAATATAAATAATAGTAAAAGTAATAGTAAAATGATTTTCTTTCCAAACTCAGTGATTGAAAGAATCTCGCTAAATAAAAAAATAAATCCAATTATTATAAAAAAAGAGTAATAGTACGTCTTAACACTATCAGCTACCAATGGGTCGAAATTATTTGTACCAAAAATGCCTAATGCGGAAACTGAAACCGTGACTAAGCCAATAAATGGAGAAAACATTAATAATCTAGATTTTCTCCTGATTATGCCAATAGGAATAAGAAGTAAATAGAAAATTCCAGAAATAATAAAAGCAAATCTCATTCTAGTTTCATCAATATAATTTGGGTCATCCCACCTAGTGTCAAAATCACCAGTTAGAGTAAAAGTTTTCTCAGTTTTATCAAAACGAATCTTCACTGGTAATTCAGAATTTGGAACTTTGTTAATACTGAAAAATTGTTTTCTTTCAGTGTTAAGTTCAGTATATTCGGAGTTCCAGTAAATCAAGAAAAAGTCAGAAAATGTATCGAATAGTGTGATTGCTATAAATGATTCTGAGTGAAAATATCTGTTTGGATTGTTGATTAGGTCTTGTGTTTGTATTGTCTTAAAAAAATCCAGGTTTGCTTGGTTGTTGTAGTTTTCAGCATGTTCTGTCTCATGCAAATAACTCCCATTTAAATTATTACTTTCAAACATGACAGAAAGGGTTAGTAATACTAATAGTAATAAGTACTTTATATTTGATTTTTTAATTAGATTTTTATGATTAATTACAATTTCAAAAGCTAAAAATACTACAACCATAAAAGATATTGAGATCTTGGTGTTAAGAAGTATTACTAAAATTAAGATTGACAAAAAAAGATTATGTTTTTTATTATCAGCAGAAAACTTAGTAAGATAATATAGCACCCAACCCAGGAAAGTAAAAGCAAGTATTTCAGGCTTCATAGTCATTCTCAATTCTAAAGTGGGTGGCATGAAGCATACTATTGACATTATTAGGTACGTATTAACTAGCTTAAAATTTCTTATTGTTAATAATTTAATATACCCAAAACAACCATATAAAAAAAATAATCCATTAGCCAAAAAGACTGCGATGTTAATAATTTCATTAAAAGAGTAGAGTTCATAGATACTTTTAGTCGCTACAGAGAATAGATATACTGTAAAAAAGTATAGATTTCCTTGTTCCAGACCAGTTTGATCAATATTTCCAGCATAAAAATCAAAGTAATTTATATATTTTTCAAAATCTGGTGAAAGAGTAATGTCATGTGCCAAATAAAGTATGAAAGAAGAGCTATAATTAGCTATAAAAAATGCTATTTTTGCAATGATTTCGTAAGGTTTAATTATTTGCTTATATAAAATGTTTTTCATAATTAAGTTTTGTTAACAATAATGGTATAAGAATAGAGCTAAATCAAAGTAAGTTAGACAGTGTTGCGATAAATCTTAAAAATTAATCTATAAATTTTGTATATATTCAGCAAATATATCATCTATAAAATTGTGCATTTCTTCGTTAATACCAGGATAAACTCCAATCCAAAAGGTTGATTTCATAACTGTATCTGCGTTATCAAGTGAACCTACTACTCGATATTTTTTATTTTGGTATGCAGGTTGCTTTATAAGATTACCTCCGAAAAGAAGTCTTGTTGAGATACGATTTTCATTCAAATGTTTTACCAAGTCATCCCTACTAAACTTAGAATTTTCTTTCACTGTTATCGCATAACCAAACCAACTGGGGTCGGAATTATCAGTAGGAATATGCGGTATAAAATAATCAGGAAATTTTCTGATAATTGAATCTACTTTCAACCAATTTTCTTTTCTTTTTTTGATAAAGCCCTCAAGTTTATCTAGTTGCTTCACTCCTATGGCTGCTTGCATATCTGTTAGTTTAAGGTTGTAGCCAATATTTGAGTAAGTATATTTATGATCATAACCATAAGGAAGTTCTCCAAGTTGCCAATCAAATCTTTTGTTGCAAGTATCATCATGACCACTTTTACACCAGCAATCTCTACCCCAATCTCTAAATGAATCTATTGATAATTTTAATTTTGTACTCTGAGTTAAAATTGCTCCACCTTCGCCCATAGTTATATGGTGAGCGGGATAAAAACTTAATGTTGACATATCTCCAAATGTACCTGTATATTTCCCCATATATGTAGATCCCAGAGAATCACAATTGTCTTCAATTAACCAAATATTTTTATCTGTACAAAAATCTCTTAATTCTTGAACTTCAAATGGATTCCCAAGTGTATGTGCTAGAAAAATTACTTTTGTTTTATCAGAATATGCATTGATTATATTTTTAGCAGTTGGGTTATAATTGCCGATTTCTGCATCAACAAAAACAGGTATTAAATTATTTTGGAAAATAGGGTTTACCGTTGTAGGAAAGCCAACTGCTGAAGTTATTACTTCATCCCCCGGCTTGATTGGGTTTTTAATTTTCTTATCAGACAAAGCTGACAAAGCTACGAGATTGGCTGAAGATCCACTGTTCAATAATCTGACATGTTTTATGGATAGAAAATTGCCCATCTTATCAGAAAACTCTTCAGAATAGTCTCCATCTGTTAACCAAAATTCTAAACTTGAACTAACAAGATTTTTCACTTCACTAGAGTCAAAAACTTTGCCACTAACTGGTACCTCAGAGATACCTGGCACAAAATGTGTGGGTTTGTGTTTGTATTCGTAAAACTCTTCAACAAGTTTGAGAATTTGAGACTCAAGTTCTTGAATTTTTTTATTTTTTTCCATAATCTACAAATAAAATTGTTTGTTTCCTTTCACAAAATTTGGGAGATTTAAATCCCTATCTGATACTATAGGTTTCTTAACCAGCCAGTCAAACTCAATACTAAGTGGATTTATTCCAAGCTCAGCTTCAGGGTTGTAGTCTCCATCCTGTATATATAAAACAGTGGCTTCCTCTGATAGAACACTAAAACCGTGACCAAAGCCATATGGGATTAATATTGAAAGGCAATTTTTTTCGGAGATGATTTGCGAACTATATTGTCCGTATGTACTACTTCCCAATCTTAGGTCAATAAAGAAGTCAAGGATTTCACCGCTTACACATTTTATGATCTTTGCTAAACCAGCATCTTTGTTTTGATAATGTATACCTCTTACAACATCCTTTTTATTCTTAGAGAAATAAACCTCGTTAACTTTAAAACTCAAACTTTCACTAAATTCTTTAGAATACACTTTTTTAAAATACCCCCTGTTGTCTTCTCGAAGAGCATTTTTAAAAATTTTAATATCCGGAAAAGTTTCATTTTTTTGTTTATCGAATTCCATAAGTAAATTTTAATAATGTTATTTTTTTTTAGAGTAAAAGCTTCTTTTTATTTAAAAAGTTTTAACAAATATTTATCAATTCTTGAAAGATTAACTTCATGATGATTTATTTGTGGAGAATTTTTCATATATTCGTTCTCTCCGTAAAGCAAATTTTTTTCAAAATTATTATTTATAATAACAGATTCAAAGTAGTCGTAAATTGAACTAATATTTACAGATTTATTATTTACAAAACAACTATCCCCAGTTATCTCTGTATTTATAGATTTTATGATCCTTGTAATCACATCTTCAAAATAAATCAGATTAATGAATCTTTCCTTTTCTTTAATAGGATTTCCCGTTCTGTTTTTGATACTTTCAACAATTAAAGGAATGATTTTTTTTCGTGCATCCAGGCCACCAAAGGTATTGTCAATATATACTTGATCGAGTTTTATTTTATTTGCTTCAGTGAACTCTTTTAAAGTTTCACCAAATGCCATTTTTGATTTTGTATATTCTAAATTTCTTATGTTAGTTTCTTTGTAGAAATTAAACATTGTATTTGTATAAATGATTTTTTTAATATTGAATTTTTTAGTGCTTTCCAACAAATTTATACCAAAATCAATATTGGAGCTGTCTATAATTTCCTTTTGAGTGTTGTCTTTCGAGAAAAATGTTGCGAGATGGATGACTGTATATTCGTCAAATTTGATTTGTTTTTTTTCAATTAAATTACCCAGTAAGTCATAAAATACAATTTCTCTACCTGATATAGAATTCCTTCTAACAGTTAAAACTTCATTTGATTTTAATCTTCTGATTAACTTTGAGCCCAAATATCCTGTAGAGCCAGTGAGTATAATTCCTGTTTTTACCATATTTATCACTTTAATAATATAGACTAATACATTATGAGTAAAGAAATTCAACAAGTAGTTATTCTTTGTGGAGGCAAGGGAACGCGAATGAGAGAGATGACAGAAACTCTACCAAAACCTATGGTTAATGTTGGAAATATGCCTGTTTTAGAACATCTTATTAATATTTTTGAATGTTTTGGAAAATTTGAATATATTCTTTGTGCCGGTTATAAGAAAGAGGTTGTTGAAAATTACTTTAAAAATTGGAAGAATGTAAAGGTTATTGATACTGGAGATGATACGAATACCGGAGGTCGTTTATATAAAATTAAAGAACATTTACAAGAAAACTTTATTGTTACCTACGGTGACGGTTTAGCTAATGTGAAAATAGATGAGTTAATAGATTTTCATTTTGCAACAGAAACAATAGGTACAATGACCGTAACAAACCCTACATCTAGATTTGGATTAGTAGAATTTGATCATAACAATGTTGTGAAAAAATTTGTTGAAAAACCTAAACTGGATGGGTTTGTAAACATAGGTTTTATGGCTTTCAATAGAGATTTCATTTCATATCTAGACAAATCATCAACACTGGAATCTAAACCTCTTAAAAGCCTAAGTAGTGTAGGTGGTTTGAAAGCTTTTGTTCACAATGGCTACTTTGAGCCTATGGATACCTATAGGGAGTACCAAAATTTAAATAATCTTTGGAATTCTGGAAACAAACCATGGATGAATTTCTGATGAAAGATTTTTATAAAAATAAGAAGATACTAATTACTGGTCATTCCGGTTTTAAAGGTGCCTGGATGTCGTTATTTCTCAATCAGCTTGGGAGTACTGTCTCAGGGCTTTCAGATATGAAGATTCAATCAGGTATTTATAGAGAAATAAAAAAAAACAAAATCTTTACAGATGAGTTTACTGGGGATATTTCAAATTTAAACTTTATAAACGAGATAATTTCAAAGAATGATTTTGATATTGTATTCCATTTTGCTGCACAGGGTATTGTCTCAAAGGCTGCAGAGAATCCTCGAGAAACAATAACGACTAATGTTCTAGGTACATACAATCTACTTGATGCCTGTAACAGAAATGAGAATATCAAACTCTTTGTGGTTGCAACGACAGATAAGGTTTATGAAGATCATAGCAATAACAATATAGAATCATCTAAGTTGGGTGGGCGGGAATTTTATAGTGCATCAAAAGCCTCAAGTGAACACATCATACAAGCATTTGTCAACACTGAAAAAAGAGGAGATCTATTTATAGGTACCGTAAGAGCTGGAAATGTTCTTGGTGGTGGAGATTATGGAAAAGATAGAATACTTACTGATGTACTTAATTCTTTGAGTAAAAAGACTAATATCACTCTAAGAAACCCAAATGCAATTAGGCCTTGGCAATATATTCTTGATTCAATTTATGGCTATCTCTTGGTCGGTGAGCATTGCCAAATTGATAGTCAAAATAGTATCTTTAATCTGAACTCAGAGCTTAATAATAAATATACCGTACTTAATTTTGTTGAAACACTTTTAGAACAATGGACATCAGATTATAAATGCAGCATAAAGTATGAAGAGGGAGATAAATTTTATGAATCAAAAATATTAACTATAAACTCTTCAAAGGCCCAAAATATTTTAGATTGGTGTCCTTCATTTGACATGGAATCTCTTTGTAAATATATTGCTGAATATGAAACAAGTACAAATAAATATGAATATGCCATAAGTCATGTCAATTCTTTTTTAGAGAAAGTTAATTAATATTCGACTTTTTTAAAATTTTTCAATTTAATTCTGTCTGTTTTCAACTTGCTCTGAATATCCAAGTTGGTTATGATTCCATTTTTATGTAAATTTTCATTCTCTCCAAACCAGCCATTGATTGCAAAAGTATAAGCATTGATGTTAGATAATTTTTTTTCAATATCTTTATATATAGTGATAAATGTTTCGAACATTTCAGAATTAATATCATCAAAGTAAATAATAAAGTTTTCTGCTAGACACTTTGAATAATAATTAACATACTCACTCATTAACCCTTCTGGAGTGTGATCTGCATCAGAAAAAATAAAGTTAGCTTGTTGTGATAAATCTACTAATTCCTGCAAATCTCCTGAATTGTAAACATCTCCTTGAATATAGGTTATTTGGTTTGAGTTAAATTCATAGCTTTTTGAATTGTTAGATAATTGTTTTTTATAATTAAACTTCTCTTCAATAATGGGGTTTATAGTATTTATATCAAAAGCGAACAATTTAGATGAAGTTAAATTATTAGCTATGCAGTAAAAGTTTTTTAATACAGATACTCCTATTTCGACATAAATGATTTCATTGCCAATATAATTGCATAAATATGGAATGATATCCATGTAAGTTAAACGTAAATTTATATTTTTATCTACTAAATCATATCCTTTTTTTGTTAATCCATAATTATCTTTTGATTTACTTATTAGGGTTCCTGATCTAAATGATTTGATGGACTTCAATGCTTTACGATTGTTAAATACAATTCTTGCTAACTTAATGTTTAGATAGATATCTCTATTGATAAATTTTTTTATGAGGTTTTGAAAATTTTTCAATATTAATAAATTCCTTCCTAATCATTATATAGTTAATGATAATAAGTTTTATTATGAGATTTATTAATACTTTTAGGAGCATTTGTTAATCATGAAAGAAAATGAATCTACAGCTATTGTTGTGGTTGCAAACTTAAAATATCTGAGAAAATATGCAAATAATTTTATTCACCAAATACGAACTAAAGGCAATTTTAATGGTGAAATAGTAATAATTACCTCATACTTTATACCTTTGTTTATTTTCAGAAATATTAGAAAAGATAATAAAATTACGGTCTTGAGGTTTAATAAAATACGATTCGATAGAAAAACAAAAAAATACTTAGATGATATTATTTTCTTAGATTGGCCGAATAGAAATAAAACCAAAAGCTATCAATGGAACAAAATTCATCTTTTTGACATGAAAATGAAAGCATGGGATTATATTTTTTATTTAGACATAAATATGAATGTACACTTTGACTTAAACAACATATTTGAGCTTAGGCCTAAAAATATATTTTATGCGAGAGCAGATGGATACCCAGAATATAAAAAAGATTTAAGTTCACAATTTGATAAAGAAAGTGAATTTTTTGAGTTACTTGAGGAAAATTTTGACTTGACCGCAACAAACTATTTTCAGACAGGTGTCATGTACTACGATAGCTCATTAATTACAAAAGATACAAAGATAGATATTATTAACTTAGCCAAGGCTTATCCTTTAAGCATCACCAATGAACAAGGCATAATGAATCTATACTTCTCGAATTTAAAAAACTTGTATCATGAACTGCCTGTAAAAAGAAATGGCTTTGAAATTTACTATTATTGGATGAAAAAAGATACGAAAATAATTATAACTAAGCAACAAAGAGAGAAGTATAAATAATAGATGAGGTACATATTACATTACTCTGGAGAAGTTCCAAAATATGCCCACAGGTGTATAGAGGCTATAAAGCTTGTGGACAAAAATTCACATATTTTTTTATGTGGAAATAAAAATCCTAATATTGAAAATGTTAATTTTATAAACATTAACGATCTTTCAGATACCTTCATTAAGGAAATTGATGAACTTGGTTATTTCAAGAATGAAGAAAATCCACTTTGGGAGACTTCACTTAAAAGAATCTTTTACCTATACAATGCTGCGAAAGATTTGAAAGTTGATGAATTTGTGCATTTTGATATTGACGTATTGATTTATAAACCATTTTCAGAGATTGAAAATTTGTTTCATCAAAATAAATTAAATATTACTCCTGCAAATGAACATTTTCTAATTTTTGGTTATAGCTATATAAATGGTATTGAAAACTACAAAAAAATTTGTGAGAAAGTTTATGAAATAGTTGGAAACTCTAAACATTACGAAAAAAAATATTACAACAATACTAAATTAAATGAAATGGTTATGCTTAATATCGCATATATTGAAAATCATAAAATGTTTAACATTCTAAATACTATTCCTCAAGATAATTCAAATACAATCTTTGATGGCATTTCTTACGGTCAGTATCTAAGTGGAGTTGATGGAAAAAGATTCAGCAGGAAAACGATTAACTCTTCACATTTTGCAGGAAGAGAGATGATAAATCAAGGTTATCGACCGTATTTTAAGAACAATAAACCGGAAATCAAATTAAAATCTAAAAAAATAGAAATTGCCAATCTGCATGTTCACAAAAAAAATCTATCATCCTTTATGCCTAGAGAATATGAATAATATTAAAAATAAACTCTTAAATATAATTTACTTTTACTACCTAAGGTTTTTTAGAAAATATGTACGCTTATCAAGTAGACCATTTGTTAGTGGAGATACTTTTCGGAATATTTCAGATCATAGACTTGATGAGATTAGTAACATAGACCCACGGAAAGTTAGTAATAATGCGCTAATTTTTATAAAAACTGATTATTTAGATATTTTTTTTGACGAGATCTTACCTCAGATAGAATCAAATATTAATTTGATTACACATAACTCAGATTATCCAATTGGATTAGAGCATGAGGCAAAAGTGAATGAAAAAATAAACTCTTGGTTTGCTCAAAATTTAAACTTTGTACCCGAAAGTCATTCAGTTTTTCATTCTCTACCTATTGGACTGGAAAACAGAAGTTACCTTAAAAATGGGAAAATCAAGCATTTCAAAAGTCAAAATATCTCCGGAGGCATTAAATTAGATAGGATATATTGTTCATTTAATACTACGACCAACAAGGAAAGAATTGATGTACTAAATTATGCAAAAAATAATAATTTAGTTGATTTCAAAGGATTTTCAAACCATAAGAACTTTGTGAGGAATCTTTCGAGCTACAAATTTGCAATATGCCCTGAAGGTAATGGACTAGATACCCACAGATTCTGGGAATCCTTAATCACAAAAACTTTACCAATAGTTAGAAAATCAGACTTCATAACTAATTTCTACAACATTGGAATTCCAATGATTTTACTCGATGACTGGAAAGAGCTAATAACATTAGATGAAGATACTTTGAAGAAAATCTATAACCAAAATTATGAAAAACTTCATAGTCAGGACTTTACTACTTTAGATTTTTGGTTGGAAAGAATTGTTAAACAATATCTTGATTGAGCACTCCTGAAACAATTGATCTTTTATTTGTAGAGCTGCTTTCAAATTCTAAATAATTAACTGTATCTATTTGATTTGAATCAATCAATTCAGACCATGCCTTAGTGGGACCTACATTGTGACCATCAAAATAATTCTTATCTGTTTCTGATTTTGGAAAAAAAACATCGTCTAAAATTAAGATAGTGTCTTTAGAAGCCAAAGCTAATGAGTTTTTCAAATCTTTCTTAACGTCTAAATATTCATGTGAACCATCTATAAATATGAGATCATATTTGTTTTTTTGACGTATTAATTTAGGTAAAATCTCACTAGAAGGACCTAAGTGTAGCTCGAAACGATTCCTGAATTTTCTCTTTAAATACAATCTTCCAAATTTTACATAGTGATGAAAACCTATATCTACAGATGTAATGTGAGCAGTATTGTTTGAAGATAAGAAGGTTTCACTTGAGTGACCACCATTAAAGCCAATTTCTAATATATCTTGCTTTTCACTGGCATTTTCAACTAAAAAATTTGTTTCTTCTGTAACTTGCTGAGTATGTCCTTCATTCCCCCCGTACCATATAATGTTTAGTTTATAAAAATAATCATCCAGAGAGTTAACTGAATTTAAAATTAACATCGCCTTTATCCACCTGTAAGCATTAACCTTTTTTAACATCAAAAAGAAAATTAATTTCTTAATCCCAGAAGTTTTATTTATTTTTAAATAGTCTAGACGAAAAATAAATGATTTATAACGAGAGAAATATGACATTATTAGGAATTATACTTCAGAGAGGCATAAAAGTTAAAGATATGAAAAAAGAATTAAAAATAATAGTGCTGGTTCTATCTTCAGATGAATATCCTGCATGGTTAAATAGAATTTTCCAAAGAAAAACTTGGTCTAGGGTTGATAATGAAAATATTGAAGTTATCTTCTACAAAGGTGGGGCTAAAGAAGTTTTATACAATAAAAAAACACTGCATTTAAAAAGTGGTACAAAATTTAATGAAATTGGATATAAAACAATAGACAGCTTTGATTGGGTTGAAAAAAATATAAAGTATGACCTTGTTTTTAGAACAAGTGCTTCATCTTATGTTGATATTCAAAATCTAATTAGTTATGTTAAGAGAAACTATCAAAAAAATTTTTATGCTGGTGTAAAAACAACTGCAAATTACTTTAAAAATGATATTACCTTTGCTGCTGGTTCTGGTTATTTTCTAGATAAAAATTTAATAAAGTTAATTCTGAAAAATAGAAATCAATGGGATCACAGATTAATTGATGATGTTGCTTTGGGTAAACTTATGAGTGACTTAAATATTAGCCTTATTCATTTTGATAGAAACTCAATAAATACATTTCCTCTTTATGATCAAATGAATTACGAGTACTTTCTCACAAGGTGCAAAATTAATCAACTTAATTTACCCAGATTTCTTGAGGGTTTATTTATGGTAAAAATTCAAAATAATTATTTGATAAGTAGGAACATCAAAAATAACTATACTTTTTTTGAAAAAAATTGTTTCTTAATTATTAAAGTGATACAAAAAATTTACCCAAGGAAATTATTTCCCTATATGCAGAATAAGCAATATAAAAAATATATTAAATCATTGGATGAATAACTATATTCTGACCACTTTTCCTGATTTTTTAATATACTTTAAATACAGATAGTTTAGATTTAAATTTTTAAGTAAATCAAAAAACTTAATTATTATTATGTTTGGGTTAACATCACTTTTATTTTCTAATCTTTTATGTATGTTTTTCATGAAAAAAAATTCAAGATATCTTGGATAACCAAAATAATACATGTTACATCGATACTGATAACAATCTGGGTTAACAAAAGACCTGAAAATATTATTAGTAAATAACTGATAGCTTTCATCACTTGTCTGAATATTTAATTTATTAAGAAGAGACCCCAATGCAACGTCGTCCAATAATTTATGATCCCACTCAAGTTTGTTATCTAGAACTAGATTTACTAAATTCTTACTCAATAGAATTCCCGCTCCCGATATATAGCTTGTTCCGTGATAATCCATCATTCTTCCGGCATATACATTATCTATTTGTAATTTATCTATAAATAATCTTAAATTTTTAAGATTGAGATAAGAGCTAGAGTTAATTCTAAGTACGTAATCGTAATCTTTATTCTTAGAAACCCATTCAAGAACTTGAATAGTTCTTTTGCCAATTCCATAAGTACTTCTGTCATTTTGACTCAAAATAATTAAATTTGTTGATACTGAAAATTTGTTTCCTGCCTTGTAGAAGAGTATTTCTATATTTTCATCTAAATTATCTTTTATCCATGTAACTTTTTGTGCATATTCATTAATAGGCGAAGGATATGAATTAGATGAGAGTATTAATATTAAAATTTTTTTTTGTTTTTGAGTTTTCATAAAAATTTTTTCAATATTTTTCTTTGTATTGTCTTGATTTTCTTATACCGATTTTCTTTCTTAATATTTCTCAAATATCGCAACTTTATGGACTTACTTTCTTCATTACTCTGGTTGAAAAAGCAAACCTCATTTGAGTTTATTTTCTTTTTTTTCATTTTTGCAGTCCACCAACCAATAGTTAGCTTTTCTAATTGTGAACCACTACTTACTTCATAGCTGTTAATTTTTCTAATATCAATGTTAACTAAACTATCTAATCTGATTGCATTCAGACCATCTAATGTATTGAATGTTTGAAGGTTTCGTACTATTGGGATACAATCAGCATATAAGGCTTCCCATACTCGATGTGTATCTAAACCATTTCCTTCGGGAGCTAGAGCGTATTTAAATGAAGAAAGATTATTTAGATACGAATTTAGTTTCAACATTGGTTGATCTAAAAAATATGAACTTTCATTTAAAATACCTCTTAATACTCTCGTTCTATATGTAAAGTTTGTATTTACCTGAAAATTTGAGTAAATTTTATTTTTTTTAATTTTTTTAGGCTTTAATTTTTTATAATGTTCAATATTCAAGTTTTTTTGAGAATAATCATTAGAAAGTCCAAGTGGAATTGGGATTAAGTCTTCACTTTTGTGGCTTACATTTATAGAATACCACTCCGATATACAGCTGGATTTTTGACTATATAGTTTTTTGGTAATTTCATGATCTGTTTGATTTGTTAAGAGTTTAATATTTGATAAATTAGTGACCTTATCTAACATAGAAAATAATTCCAGTACTAAATATGTGTTGCAAAATATTATGTCATTTTCTTTTATTTGAAAGTTTGTATTTATATACAGTATTTGATTTGCGCTTTGGTTAATTTTATACAAATTTTTATTAGGAAGACTCTCGAATTGCTTTGTAGTTATATTTTCTGAAAAAACTACATCACATTTTCTTGCGAAGTTGTAACTTGTTATGACTTGGTTTTCTTCCAATCCATTTATAAATAAATCCATTTGTGTTATGGCAATCTTATTTCTAAGAGTGTTCCATTAGTAAACCCAACTAATATACTATCTTTTTCAAATGGACTAATCTTTAAAGATGTTGGATTACCAATTTGAGGTAGGGGGAAAATAAATAAATTTTTAGTATCAATATCTACTCCATAAAGTTCATTCTCTACATAATCAGTAAAAAAGTATAAGTTATTGTATTTGCTATCTTTATCCTTAATGATTCCTCCGCCGATTATTGCAGCCCTAATTGTGTCATCATCAACGTAGTGATCATATTGCAACAATGGGGCCTTTGAATTGTTAATAATGTAATTATCGGCTTTTTCATATTCATTAGAACCCCATATATATAAATCAGATATATTTCCATCTAACTTTGTTAATGCATCTTTGTTTCTCTCATTAAATGAGTAAGAAAGCTTATCTCCCATCAATATTGGCCACCCAAATGAAGTGGCGTTAATATTATTTTCTTTAGAGACTTCCTTATATTTTATTTCATTCAATTCCTCAATAAACTGGGAACCAACATCAGTGATGAATAAACGTTCATTGTGTTCTGTAAGCTGCCATGGATTTCGTAAGCCATATGCTACTATTTTATCAATACTTTCGTACAGGCCGTGCTCATTTATTAGGGGTACAGATAAGGTTTTTTCTGAATCTAAAAGTATAACCTTGCCTTTAAAACTTGTTGTATTAATTGAGTCGCTATGAACCAGTGGCATTATATTTTCTCTCATATCTCCAATACCGACAAGATAACCTTCAAAATATTCTGACCATATAATAGATCCCCCAAAATGAAACTTAACATTATTTGAAATACGTAAAAGTTCATTTGAAGCATCCGACTTTGGGAGATTATTCTCCCCAATGAAATATTTTTCAAAAACCAGTGCAATATCGTCATTTGAATAAGAGACTAAAAACTCCTTACCATTAGGGTTGAATGCAAGACTATAAAGTCCCTGAGAAAGACCTGGGAATTCTGTATAAACCTTATCTGAAATATTAAGAAAAAGTTCTAGGTTTGAACCTTTAGATTTCTGCTTATATATAAGGCCATCTTTTAAAATAAAATATATGCTTCCTTCAAAAGTAACTAGATTAGTTATTTGCATATCAAACTGATTTGAAGTTACCTCTAAAACACTAATGCATCCAGTGTAATTTCCTGAACCGACCCATTCATTGCATTCATCTAAATTGAGAACATTTTCATCTTTAAAATTTAATGACTTAATAGTATCTTGTGATTCAACTATCTTGTCTTGTTGGATTTTATTTAAATTGATAATATTATCTATTGAATAATTATATAAGCTACTGTTAATTGCAATAAATATTGAAAGTAATCCGATATTAATCAAATTAAATTTTGTTTGTAATTTTTGTATTTTATTCGTCTGTAAAATACTCTCAAAAATAATCGTTACTATTGGGAACAAAATAAGAAAACTTAAAACATAGATTCTTGATAAGAGTTCGTACAGCCTTAAAAAATAAATTGCGCTTGTTAAGACTGCTGTGTTAACTAAAGTTAGTTTCAAAAATTTGTTCATAATCACTTCTAATTCATCAAATTCAAAATTGAAGGCTATAAATTTCTTATAGACTATGGATACCAATAGCGCTATCGGTATCGAGTAAATGAAGTACGAAAAGTTTATATCTCCAGGAAATCTTATGAAGCTTAGATCTTGCTGTAAGTTCGAATATGCTGACTGAAGGATTATTCCGTTGTTTAAATTATCTAAAAAATTAAATAAATAATTAAGCAACGTAAGGTTAAAGAAATAAATAATTAAAAATTTCATAATATTATTGTAGGTTTTTTAGAAGATTATCAATATTTTTAATGTCTACTATACATCCTTTATCAGTAAGGGAAAAACTTTCGTAATAATAATTTAAATTTAATGCAGAAGCTAATGAAAAGAATGCATTATTTTTACTATCATTTTTATGTCTAATTTCAATCAGATTTGAACCTTCATTTAAAAAAATCATATTTGATAACCCACTCCCAAACATACCCATTAGGTTCTTGCATTGACCAAGTATCTGAATTTTTTCTGAATAGGAATAATCTTCAAATTTAATTAATGAATAATCATACTTAAATAATGTTTTCTGAAGTTCATCAAAATTATATATGTCTCTACCAACACTTCTATTCCGGTATATGAACAGGTTTTCAGTATTTTTAATTATTGAATTGGAATTAGTTGTTTCAGAATTTTTTTTAAATAATTGAACTAAGCTTGCTAATATTTTTTCATTATAGTTTCCAGACAGTGCAGTTTTGCTGGTTACTGTAAGTCTTTTGACTTTATAAATATGATTAGACTTCAAAACTATATAATTTAAGTTCAAAAACTCAAGACTCTGTGAGATATAATCTTTTTTAAAAAGTTCCTCAGGTACGAGCAACGGTAAATTTTTATTTTTATCAACAACCAGCATAGCTCTCTGCAAAGAATCAAATAACCAATGAAAATAAACGTGGCTTTTGTGGTCTGTAAACCATATCCCATTTTCTAATAAGACTGTATTCTTTTTATTTGTATCAATATAAGCTTTTACTACCCTTTTTATTCTTTCAATAAGAGTTTTATCGCCGAAAAAGGTGTAATTTTTAAAATAAGTTAGACCCCTAAAAGATATAACTATTGAATTGAAAATAAATATACTTTTTCTATCAAAAAAATATGAGGATTTTATACTTCTAGTCTCTTCATGTTCAAATAAAGGTAAATCTTTAGATGATAAGTTTTTTGGCATTTTCCTAACTGAAATATAAGACTCATGTAACACTTTCTTCATATATTTTTAATTAAAAACTTATACTCTGTAAATGTTCCACAGTCAAAATAGTCACTTTCAAATTCTTGATATCCAACTTTTAAATTATTTTTAATTGCTCTATTTAATGACTCCCCAAAATGAGTGTCTTCTTTCCTGATAAAACTGTTAAATTTTGGATTCCACATAATTAGTCCCCAAAAAAAATTTTCATTACAGTCTTTATTTTTATCAATAATATTTGTTACTAAATCATCTACGATACTGCACTGGCCTAATTTTCCTTTTTGGTCATTTCTTATAGTCCATAGTCCGAGCATAATGTCATAATTATTAGAAATAAGTTTCTGCCTCATAAGATCTATTCTTTTATAATCTGAGAAATAAGTATCTGGCATAACAACAAGTGATATCTTATCTTCAGGAAGACCTAATTTATAAACTGTTTCAACCATAGAATTTGATTTTATTTCTTTAATATTTACCTCGGGAAATGTTGCTACGAGACTTTCATAAAACTGTTTGCTTACACCTACCTCTAAACTATTATTTTCAAATTTTAATATGTTTTTAAGGTGATAACTTATTAATGATTCATCATTTTTTATTGGTAAGTAAAATTTAGGTATTCCACTTAGCCTAGAAGCAGTACCAGCGGCTGGTAGAAATGTTTTCATATTATTAGTCATTCAAAACCTATTCAAAGAGTACTGGGTTATCATATTTTTTTTTGTAGTTAATTAAATATTTTAACCTATCTTTTCTTCCGTGGCCGTAAGTCCTAACAGCTAAAAATGGTGCTTTAAGTTGCTCGTCTTTTCTGTCTTCAAAGTTGGTTTCATTCTCAATAACAACAGAACCGTGTGTTTTACTTATCATGCTAAAGATACTCTGATCATGTCTGTTTTCATTAAAACCCTTAATTTGTTGACTATTATTGTAATAATCAGAGATGAGCTTCTCATCCACATTTAAAATGTTGTCATATATTTGTAAAAATTCTTTTGTGTGGCTATTTTTTTTAAATATTATCTCTGTTGCTTCAAGTTGTGTTGAATTACCCTCTTCAGAATTTGGACTACTTTGAAAATAATTGAATATTTCTTTTGTTGTCCAAAATTTCTCAATATGTTTTTTTTCGCATTCGATTCTAAAATTCCCAAATGAAGAATCATTTAACATCTCGACGTACTCTTTAAAACGGTCAGTTCCATTTATGTTAAAGCTTGAACCTGAATCACAGTAGACTACCAAATCATTTTTATTGACATTAATAAGCATATTTTTGATTATTTCTTGTTTCCATATCCAGTAACCTGCACCCCGCGGTTGTTTGATAATATCAGCATATTTCTCTTTAAAAGTGGCAGATAGATCATTAGGTGAAAAAAGTATGGCTTCTTCAAATAAGTTACTTTTTTTGGCTAGTCGTATTAAATGACGACCAGCTGTTGTAAAATTTTTTGTCGCATAGGAAATAAAGAAGATTTTCTGATTTTTCATCTTGTCGATATACTCTTAAATGCTCCTAATGTAATTTTGAACCTGAGGTATAAATAATTCATCAACAACATAATATCTGAACTAAAAAGGACTTTACCTTTTTGTAAGGTGCTCAATGATTTGAAAGAATCAATAAACTCATCTGGATACTTTAACATAAGACCATTGTAAAAATAAATTTTGTACTTTGCTACTCTCCAATTGGTTGGATCGCTTTTCAAAGTTGTCGTAAACTGAATTCTTGGATAGCGAGCTACTATATTGTCTAATCTTTCATAATGCAAAGCATTTAGATATGCTACTTCGCAATTTATATGTTTGGAATCAAGAGCTAGTGCCTGGTCGGAGTTTACATAACTTAAAATGTTCAAATATTTCTCAATATACTTATTTGGGACTACGGCATGCCGATCACAAATTCCGTAATAATCTTCACCTTTAGGTATCCAAATTTTTTCATTACTTAAATCTGGGTGATAGTCTAGATATAATTGATCAAATCTTGTATATATAATTTGCTCATAATTTAAAACTTCTTTTAAATGGTTTTTTAAAATTATATCCTTTAGTGCAAAATGTATTGCTCCTGAATTGTATAGACCTGTAGTTTTTCCTTTGTTGAAAAAGTCTTCCCAAGAACCTGTAAGGTTATCCCTATAATAATCGAACCAATCTTCTGGTTCGTCAATAATCCATTGATACTTAGCTTCACTTACAAATGACTGACCCTTAATCCATTTGCTGCCAGTACAAATCGCCAAATCAGAATCTAAAACATTAAGCACATTTCTGTAAAGTGATTCCCACGTTTTTTCACCGCCTCTTGGGCTTCCTGATAATATTGTTAGATACTTTTTACTCATGCAATCTATTATTAATGCTAATTCTTAATTAAATTAAACTACTCTTAGTTGTATATAAAAGGAAAAAATTTTGAACATCTCTACATTTACTACTATGACAAATCCTGAGGAAAGGGGGGACCCTTGGAAAGAGGCTTTGACATGTTATGAGTCATACTCAGATGAAATTATTAAAGTCGGACTCGACTGGCCTTATGAATTTAAATTTGATATCGTAGGAAAATTTTTTCAAGAAGGATTTAATAAATCAACAGGTGATTGGGCTTTTAGGATGGATATAGACTATTTTTTTCATGAAAAAGATTTGAATAAATTAAAGAGAGCCTTAAAAAAAAATGAAGATATGCCCGCAATTGCCTTTCCTCAATATCAGTTTTTTACTCCCGATAGGTATCAGATTAAAACAAGGCTCTGTATAGCTCTAAATAAAAAAAAGTTTCCTCAAATTAAACTCAATGGGGGTGGGGATAAGTGCCTTGCGACTATAGACAATAAAATTATAAATTTTAGGGAGATTCCTAATGTCAATATTCCAATTTATCAGTACGACTCAGTGTTTCGAACAAGAGAAATTATAGCTGAAGATAGAGCGAGGTTTGCAAGAGCATGGTTTAGAGAATTTAATGATTACGGAGATCGCGGAGGGCCTGAAAACTCTCAAGCTTTTGACGCATGGTTCAGAAACATAAATAAAAAATATCTACTTCATACTCATAAAATAAAACTTAATAATCATCCAACCTATATCAAGGACAAATTATTAAGTTTAGATGAAACCCATTTTGGTTATGATGCATTTGGCTTAAGGTCAAATACATCTAGACAAATAAAAAATTACATTAAAGGTTACAAAGAAAAATACTTCAATACATTAATTTATAAAATTAGTTAATTAAATATCTTCAATAATCAAACTAGAAAAGTGTGTGAGGTCAAAGTTTTTAGCTACTGTAAACTGAGCTTGTTTTGAAACATTGCAAACTAAATCTTCATCCGTGAGTAATTGTTCAATCCTGTCTTTCCAAACATCAAGAGAGTTTCCATTTATAAAGAAAATGTTTTGGTTATCAGAAAACTTATCTGGATTCCAAAATCCTTTAGTGCTAGTTATCAATACTGGACTACCTGATGACATAGATTGTAAAGCAACACTTTGTCCTGATGGCTGCAAAGATTCTTTTAATGGAATTATAGAAAAAATAGACTTTTGATATAGTTTTTTTATTTGTGAATCAGAAATTTTGTTATTCCACCACATACCATCGATTAAAGTTACATTTTTTGGAATTGTTTCTAGTTCAGAAAAACGAGAGCTAACAATTACAAACTTAGTATCCTCCATAGATTTTGCAAGGTTGCTGACAAGTTCATAATCTCTATTTAAATCATTCCCAACAAAAAGTATATGCTCTCTTTTTTCGAGTTTGTATTTTTCTTTAGAATGCCAAAATCTATAATCAACTCCAAAAGGTGTTAATTTAAATTTATTTTTTCGTGATTCAAAATTACTAACCGCATACTCGTATTCACCAGAACCTAGGAAATAAAATTTATCTATAAATCGCAAACAGATTTTTCTGATTATTAATTCTTGGATTCTATGTCTCTTGTTTTTATAAGATATGTTTGAGAATAAACCCATAGTGAAAAGAATTATCCTTGTGTCTTTTTTAAAAGTTTTAATAAAGATAATTAGAGGGAGTGAATAAAACATTACTGATTCATTCACTAGATATACTATTGACGATGAGGTCATATCCCTAGATAACTTTTTATTAAATAATCCAGAAAAGCTAATTGGAAAATGGGTCAATTTTTTTATAAAAGAGTCTATTTGTTTAAAAATTAAAAGGTTTTTGTGACTTATTTCATGTATAAAAGTATTAGGGTATTTTTCCTTTACATTGTAAAAGCCATAAAAAAAATCTTTTGCAAAATTTTCATCAGAAGTTAGTCGTTCTTTTCGACCTCCTGAAAAAATATACAATATTTTTTTGTTCTCAGATGCTTCATTCATTATTAATTTTTGTATTTTTAAACAGGCCAATTTGTCTGTGTTTACTTGATGAAACAAAGACAAAACCATTTTTATAAAGAGTATTAACCACAATACTTATTGTGGTATTTTGTTCTATTCCTTTTTCAGGACCGTAGTCGACTGTAACATATTCTGTAGACTTTAATGTTTCTAAAGCACCATTCAATACTTCACCTTCATGTCCTTCAGCTTCTATTTTCATGAGCTTAATATTGTCTTGTCCAAACGAATCTATAGTTTTTGCTTCTACATCAACCTCTTTAGATTTTCCAAAGTATTCAAGTGAGGAATTTCCACCATCTCCATCAATATATAATTTTTTTTCTTTATCCACATCTGAAAGCGCAATATTATAAAGTGTTGTATTTTTAGCAGTTAATAGATTTTTAGCTAAACAATTATAAGCTTCTGGATCAGGTTCAAAAGCTATGTAGTTAATATCTAAACTTTTCTGCTTAAAAGAGAAATATAATTCACCAATATTTGCTCCACATTCTAATATTTTATCACCATCAGTAAATTGAATTTCGTCTAAACAATAGCTTTCAAATAAGTGATTGAAGTGGTAAAAATCATCTTTTACAACCCTAACAATTCTTTTATTTGGATAGTGAATGATGTACTTATCAAGTATTTTCTTAAAATAATAGTTATTCCTAAAGTGAATTTTATTTTTTGATGGAAAACTTAGGTTTAGTAGAAAACAGAAAAAATTTTTATTTGTTTTTGAAAAAATGATGCCAACAAGTAAACCCTTTATGAAATAGTAAGTTTTTTGAAATTTAGATAAATCTTGTACCTTTATTCCTGTAAACATAAAATCGGGTGAATCAATAACTGCAACCATATAACCTCCCAATATGATTCTAAGGGTGATTTATTATAATATGTTTAGTATCTGAATTACTTATACATCTAAATAATTAAATAAGCAGTTATCATTAAAGGAATGCATATTCTATATATCTTTACATTTGGTTACTCATTAAAAATTTGGGAAAATACAGGTACTTTAGAAAAAGAATTACTAATTTTTAAAAAACTGCATGCTGATAGAAATGTTCATTTTACATTTCTTACATATGGCAAGATTGAAGATAAGAATTATGATTTAGCAAGGTATGGAATAAATATAATTCCTATTTTTATGAATAGAGAAATTCCTGAATCAAAGGTATTTACATTTTTTTATTCACTGTATTTCGTTCTAAAAAACATAAAAAGATTCAGAAAAGTATCAATAATTAAACAAAATCAACTGTCGGGTGTTTGGTTGGCTATATTATTAAAAATTTTTTTAAGAAGACCTTTAATTTTAAGAACTGGTTATGACATGTACAGGTTCTCCGTTCAAGAGAACAAATCTAGACTAAAAAGAAGTTTATTTCTAATAGTTACGAATTTAAGTTTTCTGTTTGCAGATATTTATACTGTTACGAGTAAATCAGATCTTGTTTTTTCTGAGAAATATTTAATAAGTCCAAAAAAGATTTTACTTAGGCCAAATAGTGTAGGAGTGTCCAATACTTTAAGTATCAAATCCAGATACAAGATGAAAATATTAACTGTAGGAAGATTAGAAGCACAAAAGAATTACCAAAAACTTATTGAGGACTTTGAAAATTCTCAATATGAAATAGATATTGTTGGGGAAGGATCAGAATATAACGATTTAAAAGCTCTTGCTAAAGAGAAGAATGTACAATTAAATTTTTTAGGAAAATTTAATAATATGGAATTGAAGAAATTGTATCAAAAATATATTTTTTATGTATCTACTTCATTGTTTGAAGGAAATCCTAAAACAGTTCTTGAAGCTATGTCAAGTGGGTGTGTTGTTCTAATAAGCAAGATTGATAACCACAGAGAATTAATAGTTGATAACAGAAATGGATTTATTTTAGATCTTGATGAAAGTTTTAAAAAAAAGATTGAAGTTATAAAATTAGATCTTAACAGATTAAATAACATTTCAAGAAATGCTGTTAGTTTCGTATATGAAAATAACTCTTTAGAGAAACTTTCTTATAATTTATATAAAGATTATGAAAGCATTGTCTAAATGTCTTGAAGAAAATTCTCTAAGGTCAGTAATTTCCAAATTCTCTGTGCATTTATTCTTGATTTTCTATGATTTATACTTCTAAAGTTACTCATGTTAAACATTTCTGATATTTTTCCATCGTTAATTTGATCAGAGATATTTTCTAAGTTTTCATAAATCCAACTTTCAAGGTTGAAAACAAAACCCATCTTAGGTCTTTCTGTGAATTGAATTGAGAAGTCAGGATTCAAGTATTCTTTAAGAATAATTTTTGATTTTCCTTCTAGAAAATCAAGATTTTTACCAATGCAATATTCAACGAGTCGGTGGTCAACAAATGGTGATCTAGCTTCAACTGAATTATGCATAGAAGTCCTGTCTACTTTTAGCATCATCATTTCAGATAGAAAAAATTTATAGTCAGTTATTAGAAAACGCTTAATTCCCTCATGATTTGAATTCATGAAATTTTCTTCAAATTTAAAATTATCATTTATTTCGAGCAGACTTAATAATTTTTTATCAGAAAAATATGAACTATAGTTAAATTCCAAATTTTTTGATCTAGATGCAATAACGTTTCCCGTCCCAAATCCAGATGGATAAGCTTTAAAAACTGATTCAATAATCTTGGAGTTAAATTTTTTATAATTTAATATCTGCTGGACTCGGTCATAACCTCCAAGCAATTCATCTCCACCATCGCCTGTTATCGCAACTTTATAATATCTAGAAATTAACTTGCTGACTACATACGATGGAACAGTGGAAGGGTCTGAATAGGGTTCATCGTAAATATTTAATGATTCATTAATATATTTATCTAACTCAGGCTTGGTGAGTATTTCATTAATATGATTTGTTCTATACTTTTCTGCTACTAATTTAGACCAATGAGACTCATCATACTTTGGATCTTGATACCCAATTGAGAAAGTGTTTATATTATCTTTACCCTCAGATAAAGCCTTAACAATAGAGGTTGAATCAATACCTCCTGAAAGAAGAGATGCAACCTCAACATCTGCTTCCTTTCTAATATTTACAGAATCATTGAATAAATTGATAAATTCTTTTCTTTCAAATATTTCACTACCGACATAATCATCAATTTTCCAATATAATTCCTTATTAAGATTCATTTTTGAATTTGAAGTATTTATTTGCACAACTTCACCAGGTTTTACTTTATAAATATTTTCTAAAATGGTGTTTGGTGACGGAACAACTCCATAATTTATGTATTCTGAAAGCGCCTCTGTATTAATAGCTGTTGACCTTGTAAAACTGGACAATGATTTGAGATTAGAACTAAAGCTAATTGTATGATTATCAAATTTATAGAATAATGGTTTTTGCCCCATCCTATCTCTTATCAATAAAATATTATCACAACGAAAATCAAAAAAAACTATTGAAAATTGCCCAATAATTGAATCAATGAATTTTAATCCATATTTACTAAGTCCATTAAGTATCACTTCTGTATCTGAATTATTACTATTAAAATGTACACCTTTTGATTCAAGTTCTCTTCGTAATTCTTTGTGATTATATATTTCTCCATTAAACATAATTAATGTGTTAAATTTTTTTGAGTACATTGGCTGAGATGCTTTGCTTGAAAGATCTACTATTGCTAATCTGTTAAAAATAAATCCAAAATTCAGATTTGAGTAATTATTAAACTTTCCAAAGTTTCCATAATCAATAACTTTTTCATCTGGACCTCTACAAATTATTTTTTCATTATCCTTGACGAGTCTGTTTATATCAATTTGGTTAAAAGACACTGCTCCAATATATCCACACATAAATTCAATTCTATTACTGTTCTAATTTTGAAAACTATTTTATTAGACTCTTTAATGACTCATATATTAGCCTGAAAGGATGCTTGGTTTTAAAAATTTTTCCTGTAAAAATAACTTCAAAAAGATATAATAATGAGCCTTTCTTCCAGTTGTGAACAATATGGTATTTATTTGAATAGATTTTTCTAAATTGTTCTTGATAATATTCGGCAACTCCAAAGTTGATACCTTTTAGTGACCAAGGCTTTGATTTTCCAAAGTAATGCAATAAATAAACTTCCTCATCTATAGACTTTTTTTCTTGTTCATTAAAATTTAGTAAGTCCATCCTGTAGTTAAAATTTAAATTTATGTTTTGAGATTTACCATCAAATATTATATTCAGCACGTCTTGATCCCATAACATTAAATCTTTATTTTTCTGTCTTATTATTTCTACAGACTTTTCTTTAACTTTGAGATTCCTCCATTTAAGAATGTCAATTACCATGACACCAGCATTAAAATATTTTCCACTTTTAATGCCAAGATTTATACTTCTTTGGTCAACTTTTGGAACCTCTAAATGATTCATTGCTGCTATACATAAATCATTATTCTTCATTTGCTGAAATATGCTCTTAAAATATTCGATTGGATTTTTAAGGCAAATTACATCAGCATCGAGATAAATAAAATATCCTGTTTCATCTTTGATATAATTTTCTAAAAATAATCTGTAGTAGGTGGCCTCCGATATATGTGATTTTTCTATATTTGGAAAATTATCATTATTTTCTAAAAACTGATAGATCGCAACAGAACCTAAGTTTTTGTGATCACGTATATATAGAGGAATTTGTTGTTGTAGATTTTTGGTATTATGAATTATTGATATATTAATTTTCTCATCAATGTTGTCTAGCAGCGAAACCATAGAAGAAAATGCCATTTTGTTATAATTGGTATCAAAACAATATAAAAAATTTATCACTCAATAATGGTAATACTTTACAGGTGAATTTCAGCAAAAAACTATTATTACTTTGTATAATATTTATATCAGTTTAAGCAAAGGAACATAAAACTAACAATTTTATGAATTTGATAATATGAAAAAAATATTAGTTTTTGGTTCAAATGGTTTAGTTGGTAATTCGTTAAAAAGGCAATTAACTCAGAGAAGTCATGAGTTTAATGTACTGTTTTCCACTAGAGAAGATACAAATTTATTCTCCTTTGAGGAAACCCTCAATACTATTTCTGAATTCAAGCCAGATATTGTAATAAATGCTGCAGCAAAAGTTGGAGGTATCTATACGAATAACTTAAACAGAAGTGAGTTTTTAATAGAAAACTTAAGAATAAACCTTAACATTTTAGAAAGCTTAAAAAACTACCCCCAAACATTTATCATCAATCTTGGGAGTAGCTGCATTTACCCTCTAAATGCTGAAAATCCAATAAAAGAAAGTTCCATCATGGATGGAAAACTAGAACCAACCAATTCACCTTATGCTATGGCAAAATTAACATCTATTGAACTAGCAGAATCCTTAAAAATACAATTTGGACATAGGGTCTTAAGCCTTATGCCAACAAACCTATACGGGCCGAATGATAATTTTTCGGAAATGAATAGTCATGTGATACCTGGATTAATTGCGCGTATGAATAGAGCAAAGCTAGATAAAGACCCAACCTTTAGTATATGGGGAACAGGTCAGCCAAAAAGAGAGTTTTTGTTTGTTGATGATTTAGCAGATGCAATTTTATTTCTAATTGATAATGAAACTTCTGAAACATTATTAAATGTAGGAAGTGGCTTTGAAGTTACTATATCAGAATTAGCTGAAGTTATAAAAAATACTTTAGAATATGAAGGTGAGCTTGTTTTTGACTCAAAAATGCCTGATGGTAATCCTCGAAAACTTTTGGATTCGTCAATTTTGAATAATTTAGGGTGGAAAGCTTTCACAAAGCTTGATAAGGGAATTAAAAATACATATGACTGGTATCTCGCTAATATCGATTAACTTTTAGGTGACTCCCAGGTTGGACTAATTAGCCCTTCTGATAAAAGTACCTTCTCTTGCTTGGCTAACTTTATATCATTTTCGACCATCATTTCGACTAGATTATCAAAACTTACTTTTGGTGTCCAATTTAATTTTTCCTGTGCTTTAGAAGAATCACCCAATAGATGATTTACTTCATTTGGTCGATAAAATTTATCACTAGTTTTGACATACTCTTCCCATTCTAGATTTACCGATTGGAAGGCTTTTGAAACAAATTCTTTAACACTGTGTGTTTCTCCTGTAGCAAGAACCCAGTCGTCTGGTTCATGGTGCTGCATCATCAACCACATTCCTTCAACATAATCCCCTGCGAATCCCCAATCTCTGAAGGCATCTAAATTACCTAAAGTGAGTGTATTTTGAATGTCATTATGAATTCTTCCAACAGCCCTAGTAACTTTTCTTGTAACAAAAGTTTCTCCTCGGTGCGGAGACTCATGGTTGAACAAAATTCCATTTACGCAAAATAGTCCATAAGACTCACGGTAGATTTTATTTAAATTATGAGCCAATACTTTAGATGCAGCATATGGACTTTTTGGATCTAAGATTGAATCCTCATTCAAAATTTGTTCTGACTTTCCTCCAAACATTTCAGATGATGATGCTTGGTAAAACTTTATATCTTTATCAGCATTTTTTATTGCTTCTAAGAGGGTTAACGCTCCTAAACCTGTATTAGTTGTGTAAAGTGGATTTTTAAATGAAACTGCTACGTGAGATTGAGCTGCTAAATTATATATTTCATCAGGCTGAATTAATGAAACTAAATTACTAAGTGAGGACGAATCTAGTAAGTCGGAATAGTAGAGATTCAATTTACCTGTTCCATCATACTTTGCCATAAGTGAATCTATTCTCGATGTATTAAAAGTAGATGATCTTCTGATGGTGCCGTGAACTTCATAACCTTTTTCAATTAAGAATTTTGATAGATAGTAGCCATCTTGTCCTGTGATACCTGTTATTAATGCTTTCATATAGTTATATAATAATAATAGATAATTTCTATTTTCCTATTACAAATAATCTTCCTAAAAAGAAGTAGTAGATAAAAGGAAAATGTGCATTCTCCATAGACGAATCAAAAAAAGAAACAAATAATATAGGTACTAATAATAAAAATATCCAATAATCACCAAACTTTTTTCTATAAGAACTAACTAAGAAAATATAAAGAAAGATAAACAGCACAAGGTGTAATAGACCTCCTCTGGCAAAAATATTGAACCAATTATTATGAACATGTTCATTTAAACCATCTAAACCTAGTCTATATCCACCATACCACTCCATAATTGGGATAATTTCGTTGTAGCCGTATCCAAATAAAATTTTATCTTTATTACTTAAATCCAAAATAACATCCTGCCATATATCAAGTCTCCAATTAAGATTTCCATCTGCGCTATAAAGTCTCTTTTCGGAAATCCAAAATAGAGATGGGGCATCCTCCACATAGGTTTGTGTTCTAGTTTTAACAAGTGAAACAACATTTTCTCTAGCTTCGTATATTTTAATTATTCCACTTTCTTTAACCCAGAAGACAGATTGTAAAAATAAAAGTATTGAAAATATCGTGACAGTTATAAATTTCAGAATTGTAAATTGATTTGAAATCGATTTAAAATTTGAAATAACAACCATCAACAAATAAAGAACAACTGCAATTAACGCAGCCCTGCTTTTAAAATATATAAAGGGTAAATAAAAAGATGAAAATAGGAAAAAATAAATATAATAATTTTCTCTTTTTGATAGATACTTTTCATTCAAGATAAAGCAGATAACAAATAAAATAGCTAAATCAGATCCCTTATGTGGCTCAAATTTATCTGAGACTGTAAGAAAATAGTTTGATAGCGAATCAGGAGTACCAAAGACTTGCCATAAATAAGCCATAATGAGTATCGGATTTAATAAATATAATAATAACTTGTCGATATTGAAATTTTTATAAACAAGAATTCCAACGAAGAATGCTGATAACGTCCATATATATGAACTTGATTTATAGGTATAAACGGAAGTGACGTTTCCGTTATTGTAAAATAAAATAAATACAAAACTAAACAGAAGTAATTCAAAAATTAGTTTTAGTTTGTTGTCCAATTGAAAATTTATTAGACCAAACCTATTGAATATAACGAATAGAGTTAAGGCTAATAATGATGCTCCTACTATTAATTCGCCAATTCTATATCCAAAAATATAAATACCGACGAAAGTTCTTACTAATAATAAAGATACGGCAAAATATAGACCCACTGCATATGCAAAATATTGTCTTAATTGTTGTGCTTTCACAATTTTGATTTATAAAAAATTTTCATATTTTTTATCCTTTCTATTGAAGAGTCAGGGTTTAATCAGGTTCCAATTCAGATTAAAGTTTTCATCTTGTACGTTAGCAGCAATCATGGCTATAGCCCAGGTACAAAGAGTTGTTCCATGGATATCTGCTTGTTTTTTTCCATTTGTAATCTGTACACCATAATAGTGAGTTTGTGAACCATCAATAAAATAAGAGAATCCACCCTCATCTTTAACATATAGTTTCTCTAAATAATTAAGCTGCTTTAAAAAAATTGTGTTGATTTCTTTCTTCCTGTATTCAACCTGCTGGCTACATTTAAATAACACATAAACATAATCAACTAAATCACAACCTTCCGTGACTGGTTCATTTTCAATACAAAAATCAATCATTTTTTCTGGATAATGAATTTCATGTCCAAGCCAATCTAAACCTGTAATTACTTTCATAGCCCCATTTATAATCTCTCTGGTAGATTTTGGGTAACTACTAAAGTATGAACCTGTTTCACTATCTGCTTTTTTAGATATATAGCGAATTAGAAAATTTCTAATATTAAGGTCTTGAGTTTCGTTATAAACACATAAGGATGAAAACTGTGCTCCAGCATTCCATGGCTTTGACCAGTCATATTGATTTAAAAATGAATCCAGAGATTCTTGATTAGAAATTTGTATATCTATTTTCTTCTCATTTTTATATCCCGCTTGAAATATAGTCGCCACAGCTTGTTTAGTATCTGCATTTACAGCCTTTAATAGCTTTTGTTTACTAGTTTCAAATTCGTACATTGGATGAAGATTAATAATTGATTTACTAACATCAGAAAATTTTTTTTTCAGTTCAAAACTTTGATAGCTTTTTAAAAGAGAATCATCAATGTATGAATTTGCAGGGAATACTTTGGATTCCTTTTGGTATGAATTAATTTTATCAATCCAAGTATTTTGTTGAATTGTATCCAATTTTTGCCAGTCACCAATCATATATTTAATTTTTAATGCAAAACAAATAAATCCTAGAGAAAGATTATTTCCATATTCAGTGAGCCCGTCAATAGCTGGATTGTATGTGAAATTTTCTGTTCTTTCTAACTTCTCTAAATACGAACGTATAGAGTTTTCTAGATCTTTTGTCCAAAAATTATTCAATTTATACCTCTAATATTGGCCCTAATTTTAGATATGATATTATTTCTAATATTTAAAATAAAACGAAATTTATTTAACATTTTATTTTTAAATAAATAATATCTTCCTAATAACGACAAATTGACGTTAACTTCCATTTTTTTCTTTAGTTTTATAGAAGATTTGAAGAGTGAGTAAAATTCTTCACACATTTTTTCAGAATTAAAAGGATATTCTTTAAGTTGATCAACAAAAGCTGGGTAATTATCAATTACATGTTTAAGTTTTTCAACAAATGTTTCATTTGTAAATGAGACACCATAGTCTTGGCAGTACTCTGGAATTCCACCACTATCAATGTACATTATTGGCAATCCGCATTGAGCAGCTTCAATATGATGGTTTCCTGATGGTTCGTTTATAGATCCTGTTATATATACATCATGATTTTTTAATTCAAGTGCTAATTCTCTTCCTGATAAAGGTTCGATTAAATTTGAATTTTTTAATTCAACTTCACTTGAAGCATTGCCTATATATGTAAAGTTAATTTTCTCTGACCAATATTTTTCAGACATTAAAGAGTCAATAAATTTATAAGCTTCAAACCCTTTGTTAAAGTGCGAACTCCAATGGTGGGTTACAAGATTGATTTTTTTATTAGGATTAAACTGTTTTTTTTCTTCAGAATTAAAAATTTCTTGGTTTGCCCCTGCATAGATAACTGAGGTTTTAGATATAGGCATACCCGAAGCAACATAAATATCTCTTAACCACTTGCTTACAAAAATTACGTGATCAGAAACTTTACTTGCCTCTAAATAGAAATTATTTATATTTTTTGTATTCTTCCTCTCGTCGCATTCATTTATGCGCTGGATAACAACTGCATTAGGATTTACGTGTTCGATATATTTTGAAATTTCTAAATGATTGAAAGTAGATGAGGATTCACTTCTACTTCTTGGATCAGTCAACAAAATTAGATCTATATCAGGTTCAGATAAGTCATAAATAACTTCGTTACCATTCTTTATAAGAAAATTGCGAAGATTTACGGCAAAAAGATTTCCACCCCCCCATGGACCTTCAACAATTTTGGAACCTATACTAACCTTCATGTAAACTTCTAAACATCTCTCTATAGACCTTCATTCCCTCTGGTATTATAAATTTTTTTCCAATTTCATATGCATAATCTACATTAATTTTTGCTTCATTAAAGTTCTCAGCTGAATATATAGAGTCTTTGTGTAAAATCTCAGATGCTACACCTACGTCGGTCGATAAAATTGGAGTTTTTGAAACTGCACATTCTAGTATTGCTTGAGGCCCACCCTCTAAACGTGATGTAACTAAATAAAGGTCTAAAACATTATAAAGTTTATTGATTAGAGGTATATCTGCCATTTCAAAGTAAGTATAAGGCATACCTAAATCATCTAATTTGCTCATAACATATTGCCTACGTGTTCCTGTCAAAATTATTTTTAAGTTTTCTGTTTTTTTATTTAACTCTTTAACAATATTTATAAATATATCTGGGCCTTTAATTAATTTTGGTGATTTTAAATCACTACCCTCCGTATCCCTCTGAAAACTCCCTATCAAGTATTCTTTGTCGCTAAAACCAAGTTCCTTTCTCAGCAACCTCTTTTCATCAATGTGATACCAATTATTTTGATTAACCCAAAAGGGTATAGATATAATTTTTTTTGAAGTTAACCTCTCAAGTTGTTTCTTTGTTTTAAGGGATATTACGTGGTAAAGGTCAACGTACCCATCCAGCTTTTTGAAGTCTTCTTTTTGTTTTGAATCAAAATTATCAAAATCTATATGATAAACAGAACAAATTACTTTTTTTTTCTTCAAGTATCTCTTTGGAATATTCTTCCACACCCAATTTGCCACAACCCAAATGATATCTGCATCTTTAATATTTTCTGTTGACATATCTGGGTTGAATTTGTGCCATTCATCAGATATGCGATCAATGATCCACGATTCTTTAACTTTGTTTGTATAAATTTTCATATTAAAGACTTAAACACTAAACCTAATAATAGATAGTGATTTAAACTAAACAATATGAAAACTATTCTTATAACAGGCATCACTGGACAAGATGGATTATTTTTATCGAAAAAATTTATAGACATTCATCCAGATTGTTTAATCTATGGAATTTCGAGACAAAGAAATAATGATACTTTCATTGCTAATCTCAAAAAGCTTGGAGTAAAAAATACAAAGAATCTTAAATTACACGACATAAATTTAAATAACAAAGATGAAGTAGCTAAATTTATTTCCACAATAAAACCAACAAATGTAATAAACCTAGCGGGTCCAAGCTCAGTTTATAACTCTTTCAAGAATCCAGATAAAACAATATCTGAAATAACAAATATTTTTGAAAATCTTGTCAATTCGTTGGTAGAAAATAATAACTTATGTAATTTTTTCCAAGCATCTTCTTCAGAAATGTTTGATTACAAGTTGAACGAAAGGCTAGATGAAGATAGTGAGATGAAACCTAATTCACCATATGCTGTTGGAAAACTTCAAAATCATGAACGCGTAATCGAACTATCAGAAAAACATAATTGGAATATAACTTCAGGAATTATGTTTAATCATGAATCCGAATTTAGAAATGACTCCTACCTAATTAGTAAAGTAATCATTACAGCACAAAAGATTAGTAAAAAACAAGCGAGCGAATTAATAGTTGGAAGCCTTGATTACATCAGAGACTGGAGCTTTGCTGGAGATATTGCCGATGCGATTTTTACACTAAATACAAATAACAGCGGCCAAGATTATGTAATAGGTTCAGGATTGGGACATACTATCAGAGAACTGGTTGAAATTATTTTCAAGTTTTTCGAGTTGGATATTAGTGATTTTATTAAAATTGATAATTCTCTCTTAAGGGAGGGAGATCCAATTTCTAAAATTTCAAACCCAAAGAAGATATTCGAAGAATTTGGATGGAAAGCTGAAACAAATTTTGAAAACTTTGTAACTAGATGTATTGAAAAGAAAATCTCTGTAAAATATTAATGTTTCTTGGGAGTAGTTTCTTTTTTTACACATTCAGCAAAATATTGCTGTTCTGATTTATATTTGTTACTTATATTATTTTCCATATTTAATTCATAGAGTGTTAAGAAGGAGTTTTTAACTTTATAACCAGCTTTATTCAAGTCCCAAAAAAGTTTGTAATCTTGTGCAAAATAAAAGTGTTCATTGTAATTACCAATCTTATTTAAGATATTTTTTTCTATCAACAACGTTCCGTGAATATATGGATTTCTGAATCTTATAATTAGTTTTTTTGGTAACAATAAACTTAACCTTGGTACAGTTCTGTGTGAGTTAGTAATCTTTGCTCTAGTAGTGTGTGCTACAAAATCTGAATTTTCCAGAAATTTAATTTGAGTCTTAAGTCTCTCATTATAACTAAGGTCATCTGCATCTTGACGTGCAATATAAGCTCCGCTAGTTTTTTGAATTAAAAAATTTAGTGATTTAGTTAATCCAATATTTGATGTATTTTTAAATATTTGTATTCGGCTATCAATATTTTTATAATCTCTAAGTAATTCTAAAGTGTTGTCGGTTGACGCATCATCCATTATGAGAAACTCGAAATTCTTATAAGTTTGCTGAAGTATACTCTCAATGGCAGAAGAAACAGTATCTCCAGAATTGAAACAGCTCATTATTACAGAGATTTTATTTTTACTTTCATCCATAAATTACATCACAAAACTTTTTTATAAAAATCTCTTCGTTATAATTTTTGGAAAAATGATCAAAAGCTTCTTTTCCGATTATTGTTAGAAATTTATCGTCATGGGTCATGTTTATTTTGTTTGTTAAATCCTTGTAATCATATTGTCTGAATAAAAGCTTGTAATTATCTGGCAGGAACTCTTTAATGCCACCGGTATCAGGAAAAATTGATGGTACACCCAATGAGGATGCTTCTGAAAGTAGGGTTGGTTGTCCCTCGTAAAGTTTTGTTGCAGAAATAGCAGCTCGTGAATTCGAAATTATATTTATCACTTGATCATTGGGGATTTCTCCAAGAAACTCAATTCTATTAGATAAATATTTTCTTTTTAAGTGTTTATAGCTTGGTCCATCACCAATTATTTTCAACTTAATATTGTTTAAATCAGAAGATAGGAAAGATTGTATCAATTCTTCAACACCTTTCTCTTCTGAAACTCTACCAGCATAAACAAGGTAATCGCTTTCGATACGACTAATAGTGTTTTTTACTTTTATAAAATTAGGGACCGTAAAAACATTCTTAGATTTATAGTATTTTTCCTTTAAAAATTTATGGTGAAAATCAGTAAGAACTATGACATTCCTATTTTCGTTATTTAATATAGATAAGTATTTCTTTCCAAATGAATTTACTGTAAAAGATTTTAAATATGAATTTTTAAAGTATTTATTAAAATACTGCATTTTCTTTTTCTGGTTTCCACAAGCACTGCAAAACTTATCTACCACAATATGGTTTTTTATTAATTGTGTTTTTGTGCAGTGATATCTGAAATTATGCAGCTTTATTATAGTTTTTATATTTTCCTGATCTAAGGTTTTGAAAATGCCTAAAGATATCTTGAACCATGTATTGTGAACATAAACTAGATCTGGCTTAAATTCCTCTATGACATTTTTTAGAATTTTATTACTATTCGGATTGTTTTTAAATAGAAACGTAAAAATATCCAAAAATAAGTTGTCAAGCTTATTCTCAAAATATAGTGTTTCAACTTCAAAATAATTTTTTAAGACTTCTATTTCTTGGATTACTGCAATGTCTTCTCCACCAAGATTCCTATATTTATTGTGAACAATTAGAATTTTTTTCATTAAGAATTTAAGTTATTTTTGTCTATGATAAATCTTTTTTCACCTTGTATATCAATATGCAAATAAGAATCAACTTCAATAAATTTTTCTGGATCGTGAGTTGAATTAATAATAGTCACCTTTTTAGACTTCAGAAGGTCGAATATGTAATCTCTTGATTGGTCATCTAAGTTTGCTGTAGACTCGTCAAGAAGAAGTATTTCAAGATCAGAAAGTAATGCCCTCACAAAAGCTATCTTTTGCATTTGTCCAGAGGAAAGACTCTTGTTGTCGACAGTTCTATCAAGGTCATAGCCTGAAGCCTCGTTGAATGTTTTAAACTCTTTAAGGTAGTCAACAATTACTTCATCTTCAATGTTTGCATTATTTCCATATAATAAGTTTTCTCTTAGTGTTCCATAAAAAATTAAAGGGACTGCCCCAATATAACCATATTTATTAGAGCTTGTTTCAACGGTTCCTTTTTCAGAATAAAACACACCAGCTATCAAACCCAACAGTGTACTTTTTCCAGAGCCATTTGGACCTGTCAATATAGTATGAGCATTTTTAGGGACTTTTAGATTAAGATTTTCAAAAATATACTCCTCTGAATTAAAATATTTAAAATTTAAATCTTTTATGGTTATCGCACTATCTAGATTTTTACTATTGGGTATGAAGTTTTCTTTATTTACTGAAATTTTGTTTTTATCCATCTCATAAAAGTTCTCAATATGAACATGAGAATTAATAATCTTATTCACAGAATTTGCTACTTGTCCTAGAGATTGAAAAAGACGTAAAGTTACTCCAATGAAATCGAGAGTGAGGCTTCCGGCAAAGTCACTATATATTATGATTATCGAAAACACAAACATCGTTATAAGTGTTGGAAGAAATGAATTTATAACACCAAATTTGTGATTGTTGTACTCATTAAAGTTTTGTGTTTGAACAGTATTTGAAAATCTGCCTATTTCAACATCATCTTTTTTTAATAACTTGATGAGAAACATATTGTCAACAATCCTCTGCACTTCTTCATTTGCTATTTTGGTAAACTCGTAAGTTTCATGCATAAATTCTTTAGATTTCCCAACAAGATATTTAGAGGGAAAGAATAAAATAAATGCACCAACTATAAATGTTGAAATAGTTCTTGAGTCTGATAAGAATAAATAAACCGAGTAAGCAATAATTTGTAGGAAACTATTTACAAAAGTTGTCACATTTGAATAAAAAAATGATACATGACCTGAAAGTATATTTATGTAAAAATATGCATCTGAAACTGAATAATTTCTTTTATCAAATACTTCTCTTAATAAATAGACTTTTAAATTTTTTTGAACAGAGAGTTCTAGGTTTTTAAGACTCATTGATTGAAGGTAGATGAAAAGAAATCTTCCAAGAACGAAAACTGGAAAAAGAAACTTGAACTGGATGATAAGGTCTATAAGTGGAGCGAGAAAAGACTCTGGACTGATTTCTCCAGTAATAAATCTTGCAAATAAGATAATAATTAAAACATCTGTGAAGGCAGTTAGTTGGGATAAAACAACAGCAAAGAAGATTGTAATTTTTTTATTTTTGGTGCCTGTTAATTTTGAAACATAAAGCACATCATTAAAAATTTTTTTAATTTGTTTCATATTATTAAGTATAAATATCTTATTTCGATTACTTGATGTAAAGTTATTTAATAATGATAAATATTTTCATCTACTCAATTTAAATGAGAAAAAAAGTTTTAGTTTTAGTGATTTCATCTGATACCTATCCATCCGTTCGCAATAGAAAAATTATTGAAAAAACGTGGCTGATTGACTCACCTGAAAACATTGAAGTTTTTTTCTATAAAGCTGGACATAAAACAGAAGTATCCAAACAAAATGAAATAACTTTAGCAGTTGGAAAATCGTCAAAAGATATAAGCGAAAAGAATATTATGGCATTTGAATATGCCCTTGAAAATTTCGATTTTGATTTTTTATTTAGAACAACTACAACTTCATATGTAAAACTAGATGAGTTGAATAGCTTCATTGAAAGAAATCATAAAGAAAGTAAATACCTGTATTGCGGTAGAGTTATGGAAACTAATGACCTTTCCAACAATAAACAAACTTTTGTAAGTGGGGCTGGAATTCTGTTTACTAGAGACACTATTAAAAGAATTATAGAAAATAAAAAAAAGCTAGATTACCGCCTATGGGACGATGTTGGACTTGGAAAACTACTAAAAAAATTGGGTATAGATGCATCTAGTGGTCAGAGGGAGGACATTAAAGGCAATATATTCAGACATGATTTTAGTTACAAACACTATCATTACAGATGCAGAATTGATAACCATTACGGATATCCAAGATATTTAGAATACTATGTAATAAAATATCTTCACTTTCTACTAAATAAAAAATCTATAAATAAATTTAAAAAAATTATTTTTTCAACACTTTTTGAAGTTTCTAAACAATTTTATGTACAGTATCCTTTTTTTAAAATTTATACTTTTCTAAAAACACTTTTAAAAAAGATATTGCCGAGAAAGATTTTTTCTTCTTTTAAGAAAAAATTCCAGACTTTAAATAAAAAAATTCAACTAAGGTATTTTAAATATTAAAAATTATTAGATAATAAGGTCTATATTTTTTGGAAGTTTGCTTAAATCTAGCTTTTTTAGCTTTTTTATTTTGATATCATTATCTCCATATAGATCAACCCCATTATTTATTGAGTTTTGTATATTTTTTTTGTTGTAGAATTTTTCATCATCATATTCTGAATGTGCAAAATTTAGAATTTTGTTTTTTATGAACTGCTCATCACCAAAGTATGAAAAATGCCAGCCTGCTCTTTTAATGTAGTTACGATTAATCCTATAATTGAAAATTTTTTTATAATCTACTGAGTCTCTTACCTTTTGAGGCACAGAGCCAAATTTATTTTTATAAGTTCCAAAATTTAAAACTTTTGATTTCGTCCATTTTTTTCTTATTTTGTTATAAGGTGAATAATAGTAAAAATCCATTTCAAGAGTATTAATCCATGATGTAGGGAGTACTTTTGATATTCTTTCCATATTTGGTATTTCATCAAGATCAGAAATAATTATTTGATCTGATTCTTTCAAATTTAAAGAATCGATGCCTTTTGCTAATGTATTACGTTGATTATTTTCTATTTTCCATGGATGATCATTGGTATTGTAAATTTTATCATCCACTACATGGATAATTTTTTCTCTAAATTTAATAAATTTTTCTTGATTTTCCAAATAATATAACTTTTTCTTTTTACCTCTATGGGTATGGTTTGATTCACTAATAACAAAATAATCAACATCATCCCAAAGTTCGTGTAGCCGAAGATTTAACAATTCAAGTTCATTGTAAAAAGTGAAACAATCTATTACTTTATATTTTCTTTCATTTTCCATAAGTCAATTGTATTGAATATATTTTCTTTAAGCACTAAGAAAAGTAGATTTAGAATATTAAAAAACTGGAAATATTTTCACTTATTAGTTGTACTATCTTTTTAATGAAAGCAATTACGTTAACAAATAAGGGTTACATCAAGTTAACAGACAATCTTTTAAACTCAATAAAAAAGAACTCGATAGACCTTGAGGTAACAATCGGAACAATGGATAAGTATTCTGATAGCTACTATAAAAAATTAGGCTATCGAACTAATCTGCTAACAAATCAGAACGAAAAAAGATTTTTAGGACAAGATTCAGATAAATTTGGAAAATATATGATTTGCAAATTGGATATGATCTTTTCATACCTGAGCAAATATGAAAAGGTGCTCTATCTTGATGGTGATATTGTAATCAAAAAAAATATAACACAATATTTAGATTTACTTCTTGGAGAAAAAGATTTACTAATCCAGGATGATATAAATATTAATAAGCCTGAGGCTGAAAATTTATGTGCAGGATTTATGTATATAAACAGTAACGAATTGACTAAAAGTTTTTTTAATACAGATAATATTTCAGAAAAAATCTTAATGTCTGGTTTACACGATCAGGGGTATGTTAATTCGAACAAATCAAAACTTGATTTTATTAAACTTGATAAGGAATTATTTCCTAACGGATCTTATTACTATAAAAATTATGAATCGATTGATCCATACATTGTCCATTTCAACTACATTTTAGGAAAAGAAAAGATTAAAGTCATAAAAAAATATGGTGAATGGTACACGTAGGTTTTTTTGAATTTTCAACCCATAGTTTAAAAAAGATTACTTTACTATGATTGGACTATGGAAAAAATAAAAATTTTTTATGATGGTGCTGATTTAAATTACATAACTAGTAACAGAGAAAAATATATCGATGGTGTAACTACAAACCCAAGCATAATGAAAAAAGCGGGAATAACAAATTTTGAGAAATTTTCAAAAGAATTAATTCAGATTATTCCAGATAAGCCAGTTTCCTTAGAAGTATTTTCTGATGATATTGACGAAATGAAAAAACAAGCTCTAAAAATTAATGAGTGGGGAGAAAATATCTACGTAAAAATTCCGATTACAAACTCAGAAGGTTTATCTACAAAGTTACTTATTCATGAATTACTCAAAGAGGGCGTTAAATTGAACATAACTGCAGTTTTTACTCTAGAACAAGTAAAAAATATAGGTGAATGTTTTAGTGAGCATCCAAACAATATAATTTCTATTTTTTGTGGTCGTATTGCTGATACTGGCACAAATCCCCAGCTGATTCTAAAATCTGTCAATGAATACAAAGATAGTAACAATCTTCCAATTAATATACTTTGGGCATCAGCCAGAGAAATATATAATTTAAAACAGGCACAAGAGTCTAATTGTCAAATTATCACCTTAGGTGAAGATCTAATATCAAAAATTAAAAATTTTGACAAAAGTCTTGAAGCATTTTCTTTAGAAACTGTAGAAATGTTTAAGAATGATGCGGTGGAGGTTGGGTATAAAATATGAGTAATTTTACAAAAGAATTCCTACAAGATGCAGTGCAGATCATTGAAAATCTAGATATACAAGAAACTGAAAATCTAGTTCATCATATAAAAAATTTTAAAGCCTCAAAAAATGGAAGAATCTTTTTTTGTGGATCTGGGGGTGGTGCAGGTCATGCCTCACATGCAGCTGCAGATTTTAGGAAGTTGTTAAGTATTGAATCCTATTCAATCACTGATAATGTCTCAGAACTCACTGCGCGAATAAACGATGAAGGTTGGGATACTTCTTATTCAAACTATATGAAGTCTTCTAGATTTGGTGAAAAAGATGCAGTGTTTATTTTTTCAGTAGGTGGGGGGTCAACGGATCCCAACGTGAGTACTCAACTAATAAATGCAGCAAAAGAGGCTAAAAATAAGGGGGGCCTTGTCTTTTCTATTTTGGGTAAATCTGGTGGAGTGATAAAGGGTTTGTCGGATGCATCAATTATAGTTCCCACTGTCAACAACTCTACAATTACAGCTCATACAGAAGGAATGCAAGCTTATCTCTGGCATTTTTTAGTAAGCCACCCTGAATTAAATCCAAATATTCCAAAATGGGAAGGTTTGGAAATTAGTTGATCATCACTCGAAGTCCACTAAGAATTACTTTAGGTGGTGGTGGTACCGATATACCTATTTTCTACAAGAAGATTAATGCAAGTTTTGTATCAGCGGCAATAAGTTTACATGTTTATGTTTCTATCAATAGCATTAATGAAAATACCTACCTATTAAGGTACTCTAAGTTTGAAACCTGTAAAAGTATTGATGAAATAAAACACCCTATTATCAGAGAAGTTTTAAAATATTTCAAAGTCAAACCAGGTATAGAAATTACGTCTTTTGCCGATATAAAGTCAGGCACAGGTCTGGGCTCCTCTGGAGCATTCACAGTAGCTTTGATAAAAGCTGTATCAATTCATCTCAAAAAAAAGATTAACAATAAGGAAATAGCTCACTTAGCATCGTACATTGAGATAAATGTACTTAAAGAATCGGTTGGACTTCAAGATACATATGCTTCAGCCCTGGGCTCAGTGCGGTATTTTACAATAAACAAAAATGGCAAAGTTTCACATAGAAATCTTTTAAAAAATAACCTCAAATTAGAGAAATACTTTAATAACTTATATCTATTAAACACACAGCAACAAAGAGATGCTTCTAAAGAGCTAAATAATACAATATTTGCAAAAGATTCAGAATCACTTGTATTCAACAATTTACTTAAAGCCAAAGAGGCCGGAAATAGGGCTAAGAAATTACTTTCCATAGACAGTAATTTAGAGAGTTTTGGACGTGAACTTACAAATCAGTGGAAAATAAAGTTTGAAAGGTCTCCATCAAGTTTTCATAAGGAAATAGATAATAAAATTGAACAATTAATTGCTCTAGGATGCACAGGTGGTAAGTTGGTTGGCGCAGGTGGTGGTGGCTTTATACTGGTACACTGCCCAAAGAAAAATTTAATCAATATCAAAAAATATGTCCAAAAACATAAACTACAAATTTTGGATTTTGAAATTGACACATTGGGATTAAGCTCATTTGAATTATAAAAAGATTTTTCCTTTGGTTGTTCTAGCAGGAGGAGAAGGGACAAGACTTAAGGGTATAGCCAAAGGTAAGCCTAAAATATTAACTCCTATTGGCAACACATCCTTTATTGAAGTATATATAAAAAACATTATGAGACTTGGGTTCAACGAAGTTATATTTATAATTCACCACGGTAAAAAGGAAATTATTAGTTATTTAGAAAAGTCAAATAACATAAACAATCTCAAATATTCTATTCTTTACGACGGAAAGATTCAAGCTGGTACAGCTGGAGCGCTAATAAATAACGTTGAAAAACTTCCAGAGAATTTTTGGTTAACTTATGGAGATACTTTATTAAATTTTGACCCCTTAGATGCGCAGACTACCTTTTTTAATTCTGGTAAAAATTCATTAATGACAATCATTAATGAAAAACATGTCAAAGAGACTCCCAATATTGAGATCGCCAATAATAAAATTGTGAATTACAACAAAATAGAAAATGAAAGATGTGAATACGTTGATTATGGTGCTTTAATTTTTAAAAAGAATCTACTTTATGATTACGGTCGTGAGACTTATAATCTAGACGAAATTTTAAAAGATTTAATTAATAAGCAAGACATCGTAGCTAAGTTTATTACAGATAAGTTTTTTGAAATGGGAAATAAAACTTCATACAATGAGTTAAATCAGATTTTAAAAGTAAAAAAATTAGAGGAACTTTGGAATGAATAAAGGTTTTTTTTTCGACAGAGATGGAATATTAAATAAGCTAGTTCAGGAGGGTAATAATTTAAGACCTCCTCGAAATTTACAAGAATTAGATTTAAATAATGAATTATTTGAAACGGTAAGACACTTAAAGGATTATTACAAACTTTTTGTTGTTTCTAATCAGCCAGATGTCAGCAGAGGTACCTTGAAATTAGAAGACTTAAAAATAATTAATGAGAGAATTAATAAAATGATAGGTTTTGAGGACATTGTTTTAGAAGTCAATGATGATCCTTTTAAAAAAAAACCAAGTCCTTTTATGATAAATGAGCTTGTTAAAAAGTATCAACTTGATAAAAGTGACTCTTGGATAATCGGTGACAGGTGGGTAGATATTGAAGCAGGTTATAGTGCTGGGATCAATACTATTTTGTTAGAAAAAGAGTATTCATATTTTCCAACTTCATCAGGGATGAAACACAATAATATTGAGGTAAATCATAGAGTACGTAACTTTAAAGAGTTTGCATCCTTAGTTAATGAAAATTTTCTGAGATAATCTCTCCCACAGCTTTATCAACTGCTTCAGCTGAACTTAAAGATGGGCTCCAACCAAAAGAGGTTAATTTTTGATTACTATATCTTACTTTTGGGATGTCTCCAATCCATCCTCTATCTTCATCTCCATATTGTATTTTAGAATTTAATAACATAGAATTTACTACTTTATTTGCAATATCTTTTACGGTGACTCCTTCATCATCTGGCCCAATATTAAAAACATGATACCCATTTTTAGTATTTGAATTAATAAATAACATTGCATCCATCAAGTCATCTACATGTAGATATGGCTTTTGCTGTGTTCCGTCACCTAAGACCTCCAGAGTTGTATTATTTTTGATTAACTTATTTACAAAATCATAAATTACTCCATGTGTAGCATTGCTTCCAATAATGTTCGAAAATCGGTAAATTACAACCTTCTTGAAAAAACGATGATGATTTGCTCTTAAAAAATTTTCTGAGGCTAACTTGAAAGTACCATAAAATGATATTGGATTACACAAAGTTTTTTCATGAAGCTTACCTTCGTGTTCCCCGTACACCGCACCAGTAGATGAAAAATATATATTCTTTATATCATTTTCTTCTGCGAATTCACAAACCGCTGTTGTTGTTCTGAATGTATCGCTCAGGTCTATTTTATAGTCAACTGCTCCTGCCTGAATATCACTTGAAGCAGCTAGATGCCAGATCGCTTTAATATTTTTTGAAAATGGCTTAAGCTGCTCTTTGAAGTTGTCTCCTACGATGTCCGTTTCAATAAAAGTAAAGTTTGGATTATTAATAGACTCTTTGAGATTTTCAATTTTACCAAGTCTAAAGTTGTCAACTCCAACAACAGTGTTGCCTTCTTCTAATAATCTAAAACACAAATGACTACCTATAAACCCAGCGGCTCCAGTTATTAAAATGCTCATAACTAGATAATATATTCAAATAAAATACAACCTATCAATATATATAAAAAAATCATTAATAATTTATAAATGAGACTTAGAATTGGATAAGTATATGAATTCAAATAAACAAAATTATATATCGATAGTGGTTCCCGTTTACAATGAAGTTGAGAATATCATTACATTTTTAAGCGAGGTAAATAAACATTTATCTTCAAAACTTGAAATTATTTTTGTTTGTGATCCTTCAGATGGACACACTGAAAAATCTTTAAAAAAACTCTCCTTAGAAAATCCTGAAAAAATAAAGACTATAATAATGAGTCGAAGATTTGGACAACATAAATGTATTGTTGCTGGTCTAAAACACACTAGTGGTGATGCAGTGGTCATTATGGATGTTGACGGACAAGATCCTGTTGAAGTAATTCCGAAAATGATTTCTAAATGGAGAGACGGATATGACGTCGTATACGGTAAAAGAATAAAGAGAGAGAGACTAAATTTTATCAATAAATTTATCTCAAAGGTTGGGATGTATCTAGTCTCAAAATTATCTTATTTAGACATACCTACAAATGTTGGTGAATTTAGATTAATGGATAGAAGGGTTGTCGAAGAAATAAACAAATTTAATGACTTTAGCCCTTTTTTAAGAGGAATGGTCACCTACGTTGGCTTTAAGCAAGGAAGTGTAAGTTTTGTTAGACCTAAAAGAAGGATTGGTGAAACTAAATATTCTAGGTTCTTTGGGAGTGTCTCTTTTGGAATAAATGCATTGACTACCTTTTCCAATAAGCTTTTAAACCTCAGTATTATTTTTGGGGTATTAATTTCACTAATCTCTGTTATTATTTCTTTGTTTTACTTATATTTTAAAGTAAATGGTATTGTTGACTTTCCTATTGGCAACCCGACAATTGTAATTTCTATTCTTTTTATTGGTGGGGTTCAATTATTTTTTATGGGAATAATTGGAATTTATATTGGTCAAATCTCTGATCAAGTAAAAGACCGGCCACAATATATTATTGATAAATACTATGGGGATTTTTAATTTACAATCCTTAACTTATAGTCTTTCAAAACTGCATTTTGATAAGAATGAAAAGTAAACATCATTACCTCTGATAATACGACTTACAGAATCTTCTAAGTTACATGAAATATTATATTCATCTTGTATTTCAAAGAAATTACAGGTGTCTAGTGGACGATGCGGGTGGTAGATGGAGTGAACATGCATTTCAGTAATATTTCTATTTTTTATAGCATCTTTAAAGTGTCCTTCAGAATAAATAAGTTTGTATTGTTCGAAACCTGATGTCTCGTTGTAAACCGGTATTCCGTTCCTAAACACCCAGAAATTACTAATATCAATTTTATTGTGATTCATGTATATGGTTGTGGAAACCTGAGGTTGACAAATCAATAAATTTTTGACTTTATGATTGCTTAACATCTCAGCAGATTCTTTTCCTGAAGTTCCCCAATAGTCAAGAATCCAATTTCCACAACCATTTATGTCTTCACAATATCCAGACATATCTTCCGTGGAAGCGAACTCATTCAAATATGAATACTTATACTGGTCATAAGGAATTTGTGTAATAAACAGATATATCATGCTTAAAAATATCAGTGGAACTTTAATTTTAGGATAATTGTTTGCTAAAAAAAGGAATCCTGAAGTTGCTATATATGTTATAAATGGTAACAAGAATAAATAATGCCTAATCTCATTATAAGTTAGTGGCGATACCGCAATATGCAGCAAAAATGTGTAGGAAATCAGAAATATAGAATATTTACTCAGATTATCAAGTCTCTCTCTTCTAATGAAGAAAAGAAAAGTAAGAAAAAAGAATAAGATTATGATTGGTGTCTTGTAGAAAAACCAAGTACTCAAATATGACATTGTAGGGTTTGCAGCATCTACAAACATACCGTTAGTTAAAGTCACTCCCCTCCATGGATTGTCGAATTGTACATTTAAAATGTTAGATATATATTTTTGAGGAAATCTCCACATATTTGGCGTTCCAATAATATATATGGCTAGTGACGTAATCAGTATTTTAATATTTGAGATAACGAATCTCGATAATGAATTCTTCTTTTTCCAGTTATTACTGGAGAAAATAAATAACGGGATTAAAAAAACTACAGATGTTGCACGAATAAGAACACAGGAGGAAATACAAAAACTTACTATTAATATTTCTGAAGTAGAGAGCCTAGCCCTAGAAGTATCTTTAAATTTTTCAAGATAAACTAGCGTTGCAAGGAATAAATTTAATGCAAGAGGTATATCTGTAAAATTAAACATCGCGTGGCCATTAAAACTTGGATACAGTACCAAGAATATAACAAACCAGAAACTGGTCTTTGTAGAAAAGTTTTTTTTAAGATTTTTAACTATGAAATATAGAAGAACGCAAACATAAATAGTCAGAAAAAAACGTCTTAAAAAATAGAAATAATCAAATTCATTTACAAACAAATTTGTGCTCATTAAAAACTCAGAAATACTTTTGAAACTATATGTTATCCTCGTAAAAATGTGTATTGGAAGTGATGCAAATACACCATAATATTCCTCAAATACATACTCGCCCAAAAGAGGATTATTAAAGTCTAGGATTGTAAGTTTTAGTTTCTCCAAAAACTTTCCAGCCGCCCACATTACACCTATTTCATCCCAGTGAGTTCCAACTTTGAGTGAATAATAAATCTGGTGCATAAAAAAAATGAAAATTATTATATATTGAGATTTTTCATATTTAATTATGCTTTTATTCATCATTATTAAGTATATGCATGCTATACGTTAATTTTTTTTCAATAAATGGATAAAAAGAGACCTATATTATTAATCCTATCAAAAATTGAATTTCAACTTTATCAAGTTAAAGATTATATTTTTTGGAGTTTTAAAATATTATCAATCTCATCAATTAATTTCATTGCATTGTGACCATCTTCTGATGTGGCAGCTATATTTTTATTTGTAATAAAAATATCTTTAATCTCATCTTTGAATGAGTCCTCACAGTTGGATTCTGCAATTATGATTTCAGAATCTCTTTGTGATTTATCTTCAGTCCATCCCCACTTTTTACCTGTTTTGTATATTTGTGTTCCATATGATCTTCCTCTTCCTTCAATTAATCCATATCCCGATTCTCCGACAACTTCTAATTCAAAAGTGCTTCTCCACATTACATTAGATATACGAGCTGAAAGGTTTACATCTGTATGCACCTTTCCCAGGATAGAAATATCTTCGTACATATTTTTCTTCCAGAAATTACCAGATGAAATAGCCTTTATGGAACTAATTCCTCCAAATAGATAGTTAATTAAATCTAGTACATGCACTCCTGGATCAATCAATGAACCAAAAGGAATTTGTTTTTTATCTAACCGCCAACTTTTATCTGCTCCTGGTTGGTGGCCAAGACCGAGAGTTATAGACACACTAATTAAATCACCAAATTCGTTATTTAATAAATCATGACGTAATTTTTGAATTGGAGGGAAGAATCTATAATTAAAACCAACAAAAATTTTTCTAAAATCATTTGAAATTTTGTGCATCTCTTCTGCATCTTTAAGTGTTAACCCCATTGGTTTTTCAATCAATACTGTATCAGAGAGATTTTTATATTCAAAAAAGATTTTTTTAGCATCTATATGGGGTGTTGAAATTATTACCAAGTCATATTTTGTATCTATTGATTTTTTATCAATAAAATTAATATTTTTCAAGGAGTATTCCTTATTTTTAAAATCAGGGGTTGATAGGATTTTAGCACCATAATTTGTATCTAGAACATGGATATCTTTAGAAGAAGATAAGTTTAAATTAATTAATGCATCGTATCTTTCTTTACCAATAAGACCATAGCCAAAAAGCAAAACTTTCATTTTTGAACTCTTCTTAGTTTCCAATAAGCATTTTCAATATCCTTATCTCCTGCCGCTAAACTTTTCCAGTCATCTCGAATGTGTATCAATCTACCTGACAGTTTTTTAAGATTACTATTTACAATAAGCTCCACAAACTTTGCGACATCTTCAATCCTAGAAAAACTGCGAATTTCAGTAGTTTTACCATATGCTTTTTCTTTTTCCTTTACCTCTTTAAACATATTTGTATCAACAGCACCAGGCGCAATTATAAACGTTGAAATATTTGGGTATTCTGAAATTTCCATTTCTAAATTTTCTACAAAACGAACTAGCGAAGTTTTAGATGCAGAATATTGTGGTAAAACTGGATAGCCATATGCACTACCTCCTCCAGAAAAAAATATTAATTTACCAAAATTTTGTTTCTTGAAAGTGGGTAGTAAAGCCTTAGATAACATAACAGCAGAAAAGAAATTTATACTGAAAACTTCACTCCATTGTTCTAAATTCGTAGTTTCAATCGGCCCCTCCTGACCAATTATTCCAGCACAATGCACTAGTGCATTTATATTCAAGTTATTTTTTTTAATAAAATTTGAATATCTAGATTCAGAATTTTCGATATTAGAAAAGTCGCAAATTAAATGTTTAGCATTTTCACCAATTGTTTCAGCAGTTTCCCTACAATTATCTGACTTGGATATACAGAGTACTTTAGTTGACTTTCCAAGATGCAACGCCACTTCTTTCCCAATACCAGACCCAGCACCTGTTACGATTGTGTAGGATTCTTTAGATGTCATTTAGAATGTTTACTTCCTGAGCTATAGCTAATTTATTTTTTATTTAAAACCTCACCTATATAGTACTTAATTGATTCTGTTGAATCGTCTTTCTCTGCAAAAGATACACTGTCATCTCTTTTTCTGTGATGATGATAAAATTTTTTCAAAATTTTTATTTTTAATCCCGAATTAAGCCACAAATATGAGAACACGATAGCATCAACAGATCTAAGTTGTCTTTTTGTTTTTAACCCTTGCTTCCCTACTTCTAACATCTTATTTTTTGATACGATGAAATTACCACAATTAAGTACCCAAAATATCCATTTATCAATAAGAGTATCCTCATGCAGTTGTGGGGTTAAATTTGTATTTTTTTTAGCTAAAGTAGTTAAATCATAACCTCCAGAATTTAAAATTAAGGAATCTTTTACATAGCTAATGTCAATAATTTTATCTTCACTGTAAAACTTGACTTTATATTTTTTTCGGAATTTACTAAAAAATCTTGCTACTTTGTGATATTTCCAGAACTGAAACATTGTGTTTGGTTGAAATAATAAATTTTCAGCATTTTCAGTATTCAAAATTTTATTAATTGTACGATCTAGATTTTTTTGAGCAATATTATCAGAATCTAGTAAATAAATAAATTTGTTGGTACAAGCTTCTATCAAATTATATTTATTAACATATGCCCCATTATTTTTTTCACTTTTCAAAAAAACAATTTCCTTATTTGTTTTTTGTTTAATTGTTTCTAAAAGTTTTTCTATATATTCAATTTCATCTATTTGTGAACAATCATCTGAAATAATTATTTGATTGACTTTTTTCAGCCTTAAGACACTCATTAAACAGGATTTAAGATATTTTGATGAGTTGTAAGTTGGTATACCTACGGTTATAAAATTACTATCTTTGTGAATCATAAATTTTTGTCCTCCTTTGAGAATTTATGTATCTTTGGAAATTTTAATTATCGTTTCTATTATTTGTTCCCCAATTAGAGCAGCTCCATCTATGGTAATGTGATTGTCATCATAATAAAAAAGATATTCTTCATATGCCCCTACACACTGCCCACTCACGAACGAATTGCAGAAAATATTCTCAGTAGAGATGGTATAAATATTCTCAAGCTCATTTAATTGGTTGTAAATATTATCAATATATATTTTCCTTTTGTCATTTTTCCAAATTTGATAATCAAAAGAAATGACTTCACCCCATTTAACGCCTGTATAATACTGGTTTACAACGTTATAGGGAAACTTAGGAATTTGCTGAATTACTATAACCTTATTTCCATTAACTGTAATTTCATTCAGTGTGTCGTAAATGTCCCTCTGCAGGTCATACTGAACAGAGTAATCTTGACTATAAATATTGCCGACATAAATAAAAATTGAATCAGAAATACTACTAATATACTCATCAAATTGTTTCTTATCTTTGTTATCACACACTCCTGCTGGTTGCTTTGATTTGATGTATAGACATGCATCTCCCGTTAAAATTTGTAACTCTTGGTTAACTACGTTTTGTGAAAGATATTGACCCAGTGTGATGGAGTGTGAATCGCCTAACAAAATAAGTCTTTTATTTTCATTATCGTTAAATTTACAAGTATTTGTGATGGAAACATCATGGCATAGTTGACCATTAAGCTTTGCCATATTTCTCTCGATTTCTAAATAACTTGTTATTTTATATGAACTGTCTATCGTATCGTATCGAAGTTCTGTAAGTTTTTGAGAATTTAAGGAGGCAAGAATTATAATTAGAGAGCAAGAAACAAGTATGACTATTTTGAAATAATTAAAATTTTCAATAAAGGGTTTTTCAATATATAAAAAAGAAAAATATGATAAAACTAATAAAACTAATAAAACTACAATTTTTTCAATAAGAAAAAGATCTTCTTGAAGATTTTGCCAGTTGATAACTTTTTTGTAATACCTTATAAATGCAAAAGTTGGCTGGTGAATTAAATACAATGAAAAAGAAGAAAGACCAATAATATTTAATATCTTATTCGAAAAAAAAATATTATCTTTATCTTTGTTTTCCGAAATGAGTACCAGTACGGCCCCACTTGTTGCAAGAATTCTTGGTTCAATGTTTAATATCCAGTCGTCATCAAAATAATTAAAAGAGAATAATATAAGAAAAAGTCCCAGATATTGTGAGTTTTTAATTCTAGTAGAGGATGAAAAGATCATTGCTAATACACCTGCTAGGAGTTGCCAAGCTCTAAATTCTAAATTATAAAATTTTGAGATATCTGCTGTAAGTGTATTGAGATAAAGTGAGGCAATTGTAACTAAACCAATGATTAGTGATAATGATTTTATTGAAATATATCTATAAATAATAAATATCAAGAAAGGAAATATTATGTAAAACTGTTCTTCTACAGATAAACTCCACGTGTGAAGTAGAGGCATATATTGTGCGGGCTCAGCATTGTAAAAATCAAGTAATTTAAAATAATAATTTGAATAAAAGAATAATGTTGAAAGTAAAGAATTTGTAAATTCCGTAAATGCTTTTGGATAAAGTAGGTAGTATGCCGGACCAATTGAAAGAGTTAACATTGTAAATAGTGCCGGTAAGATTCTTTTTATTCTTCTAAGGTAAAAATTTCTAAAACTAAATTTTTTTTCATTAAGCTCCGAAATAATTATGTTAGAAATTAAATACCCAGAAATCACAAAAAATACATCTACACCTAAATATCCAGATTCAAAGAAGCCAAATTTAGCATGATAAATCACTACTCCAAGAACAGCGTAAGCTCTCAAACTGTTTATATCTTCTCTATAGGAAGTTCTCTGTATTCTGCTAATAGGAAAATATTTGGTTAAAAGACTAAACATAAACTAATGTAAGTTAATAATCAACAGATAAGCGTGCTCTGTTTTTACTAACCAACATGTGGCTTTTTTACTAAGTTGATCAATTACTGTATTCCAGTATGATAATGTATTTTCTCCAATATCTTCAATAACGATCCAGCTACCTTTTTTTGAGTATTTAAGTGCTACCGATAAAAAATTTACATTTGACCTTAATAAATGCATACCGTCATCAATCGCAAGGTCATAATTTGTATTAACAAAAAAATTTTCTAATGTATTGATATCTAATTGATTTACATACTCAGAAGAAATTCTGTCTTCCTCAAATAGTATCCTTCTATCAACATCTCCAGCTTTAAACAAAATTCTTTTATCGAAATCTCTGAACGCCCTTGCTGAGGCTCCAGGTTTTCCGTGGAGACCCATGTTGCTTTGAATATCTAAATTGTTAGATCCAATACCAACTTCAAGAATTATTATATCGTTTTTACTTTTTTCTAATAATTTAGATATTATTGGTTGATAAATATAATTATATTTATGCGAAGACTCTTTATCGGATCCGTACTTATTAAATAAATCTCCAAGTTCTTTAGTTTTTTCAGAATTAAAACTACTAGAAATAAATTGATCCGTTATAAATTCTTTAGAACTTAAGTATGCTTTCAAAGAAATGTTATCGTGTAATTGAATTAAACCATCAAAGTCTATGTGTTTAGCATAAGGATTAGGTAAAAGCTTTACATCAACTAGCCTCCTTTTTTTAATAAATTTTATTGGGTTTCTCAAGAATTCAATCAGTCTCTGAATTTTGTAATTTATCTTTTTATTTTCAATATTCATATTTTTTCAAAATTATTTTTATTGTGGTTGTATAGAGAGTTGAGCTTGCTGTTTATTGTTATAAACATTGGTAAAACTGTCATACTTTGTCTAATTATAGCTGATTTATTTTTATGCTTTTGCTTTCAAGCTATATCTGACAATACTCGGTAAAGAAAAATGAACTGAAATGTAAGTTGCTAGTTATGCTCAACCTAATCTAATTATTTTCTTTAAGCAGATGTATGAATTGAATTTTTTTTAAGTTAAATGGGAAATAAAAAGAAGAATAAAGTTTTATATTTTCAATATTATCAACAATTTTAAGATTATTTTTTTGAAGAAAATTTTCATAGGTTTTACGATTAAAGTAATTCTTAGGCACAGATACAGAGTCTTTATAATTTCCTATAAAATCCATAAAAATTAAAATATACCTAGTTAACAAAGAGTACTCAAAATGGTCTTTGATTAATATAAATTTAGATTTTAATAGTTTATTTAGATTTTTATCATTTGCTAAACTCTCTATTCCTATATGGTGTAGTACATCGCTGATAATAACTAAGTCGCAGTGAGTATTTATTTTTTCAAATTCATCAAAGTTCATAAACGAAATGTTTTTTGACTCACTATTAAGAATTTTTAAGTCAGTGTTACTATAAAAATCTACACAATAAATATTAGTTTCAAACCCTAACATACTTAATTTATTTTCAAGACTTAAAATAACTTTTGGATTGTATCCTGATCCAAAATCTAAAATTTTTATATTTTTAGGTGTAATATTTTCTAAAATTATATTGGAAAAATAGGTAGCTAGTTGCTTATCTCTAAAATCGGAAAGTATTATTTTCCTAAATGTCTTCAAATTTTTTTTTAAATAACTCATTTATGTGGCCAGAGGCAGAATCGAACTGCCGACCCCTTGTTTTT
>CERI01104852.1_pt1 | contig 56606 bp, 42 predicted proteins | sample 350261 | NCBI WGS metagenome assembly CERI01 (sample SAMEA2620979, study PRJEB7988) | marine metagenome | isolation source: saline water (ENVO:00002010), including
AAAGCCAAGGCTGCTAAGGAAGCTAAAGCCAAGGCTGCTCAGATAATTGCCACAGCCATGGAGAGGTACAGAAGAATACAATTGAAAAGACTTGCCAGAAAATGGAGGGAGGAATTGGAAGCCTACGTCGAGTTAGGACCAAATTCCAAGACTGAGGTAAAAGCTCACACAAACGATCCATGGGAAGTGTATTTCGAGTGTCAGACGTTTGGAAAGCTTGATTTTTGCGATAAACTCCACATTGATCTGGAATTTGATTTATTGCTTTTGGGGGAGGGATGATATTTGGATGTATTCTGATTACAGTTGTATTCTGAATACAGCCAACTGTGTATTTTCGTCGAAAGCACAAGCCAAGACTGAGGCAACAAATCAAGGTTCATTCTTACAAACGTGGCATCTTGATCTCGTCCGAGAAAGAAATTCAAGTTTGGAATAAAAACCGAAAAAGACATTACATACAGAGCAAAGCAATTTAGCACATGCAATCCTTAGAAAGATAGTTGAAAAGATAGTTTACCTTGCTGGGATAGCTATTCACCACGCGCACGTCCTGGCTGCCTGCCCCCCCCTGTAGGACGATCTCCTCCATATTTTGGCGAATGACCTTGAATCCCTCCGAGGACAAGTCCTGTCCGCATATGATATGGAAGAACTTGACAACGTTGCGCAGGAGCTTTTGCGAGATGCGCTTGCATGTAGAGTAGATGCTCAGCTCCACCCCCGGCGCTGCAAACAAAATAGCCGCCGCAAACATACTCACACTGATCGTCTTGCCAAACCGACGCGGCGTAGAAATCAGAACCTCGGCTGCAAGATGCTCCCAGCTGTTTAACTTTAAAACTTTTTGATGGTCCCGCGCAAACTGGCCCGCGGGCTCCGTCTTCCAGAAGGTTCGAGTGCACGCCTTCTGTTTGTTTGTTGTAGTGAGTTAGATATTTAAGAATAGACTTACAATAAACAGTCATGAACCCTAATCTATTTATGACTGACAAACACTATTATGTCCGAATTCAAGACCAAAGTGTGTTTGACAAAGTATCCTTAGAAAAAGGTTCAGAATATTTTCAGATGAAAAAAGAAATTGAAGACGCATGGCAAGCACTTCAAACATCAGTGGGAAACATGAAACTACACGAGAAAAAAACAGCAGAATATACGACTGCTCTAGCTGAAGTCAGAGAAAAGAAAAAGGCACTTATGAAAGCTCAGGTAGTTCTAAGATCAAAACTCATTCAAAAAAAAAGGCGTAAGGAAACACTTACAAGCGAAGAAATAATGTTAATGAGTTTGGTGGAAGTTAAAGAAATCAACAAGAAAAAGATTAAGATCTCTGGGCATTTGATTCGTAGGGTTTTGACTCACTTGATCAATCAAAACCTACCTGAGTCCAAGGCAAAAAATAAAGCTTTTAGAGCTAAACAATTAGAGGTTACTGAAGAAGAAAAAGAAAGGGCAAAAGAACATCCTAGTTTGGATCCAGTGATGCACGACAATAAAGTTGATTTGGACAAAAAGATGGGCGCTGACATCAACCTGTTGTCCAATATGCCCTCCTACCTTCGTCCCTTCAAGAACTAAAGCTTCTGAGTGATGTAAAATTTGTACAAGATTCAGACCAACATCTCGGTGTTGAGTGCTGTATTTCTGAGAGCCATTTCGCGAAAGACTCGGACGCGATGCATGTGTGGGTATCGGTGTAGCCAGTGATTGAGGAGGTGCACTTCGTGCATGAGCTCTTCTGTGGATGCGGATTCGTAGTTTAGATGCAAGTTTGGGCGTGGGAATCTGGTGTTTGGGGTGAGCATGTGGGCAGTAGGGCCTAGCATACTTGATATGTGTTGAAGGTGTGAATATATGTGCGTTCTATGTTACCTACCTTTCCTTGTCTCTAAATAAACACTCTCTAAATAAACACTCCCTAAATTTGAAGAAGACTTCCTAAACTCAAAAAAAAAACACACCAAAAAGTCCTCATGAAACAGTCTCTGATGATAGCTCCGTTTCCAGCCATTGGCATCCAATCGCTCCAACGCCGTCCGGCATTGATTCATGCGGTCAAAGGGGGACATCTCCCCCCCTGGCTTTACCTTCTCCCTCGCTCGCGCAAGGCGGCTTTCCAGAGCCGAAAGCATCACACGCGAGCGGGGGGCCATCCGTTTCCCTCGCAGGCGCGAAAAAAGCTTTCGGAGCTCGGGGAGAGCATGCACACGGTGCACGAATTGAGAGTTGGGACTGTGAGACAAAGATGGGCTCTGATAGGGGGACATTGATGGTGAGAAAAACAGGGTTAAATAGATTTGTTTTTTTGAAATTTATTTTCAACCAAACCTCTATTTCCTATACCGCAGTGTGACCTACTAAGGCATTCCTGCAAAAGCGTCTGCAAATGTGTCTGCTTTTTTTTCTTGCTCAGTTTGCTCAGCTTGATCCTTCAGAATCTGAGCTTGCTCTGCTGGTTTTTGTTCTTCTTGCTCAGGTTCCTCAGCGTACTTCCGCAGAATATGAGCTTGCTTTCCTGCTTCTTGGCTGCTAGTGGTCGGGTTATTCCCAGGAACTGTTGTTGGAAAAAACCCTTCAGTTCTTCCTCGTTGAGTGCATTTTTTAAGTTCCATTTTCTCTCTCTCTCTTTGGGCAAAAACCCCTTTGATGTGTGCTAACATTTGTACAGTGTTATTGATTTGTGTTAAATTTTTCAACACACCAAGATCATTTTCGCACTGCACATTATCTTCCTCACAGCTTTCAAGCTTCTCTGACTCAAACGGAAGCTGGATTGCACAAGTTGCATTATTTTCAATCAACAATTTAACTTGGTTTGCAAGTGTCATAGTTGGTGTTCCTTCTAAACCGGACAAAACCTTCTCGATATCGCTCACAATCTTTTGAGCATTTTCTTTCTCGTGGGTTATGTTTTGGATTTTTGAATTTTTCTGTGCGATCTTTTCTGGAAAGGTCTTAATTTCTTTTACAAGGCCGCAGTATTTTTCTGCCAGGTTGTCAACATTGACTAGATTCGAGTCATGTTGCATGTTGTCGTTGATACGCTGCACCATTTTAGTGACGTTTTCTTCAAGCGGTTGCAACCTTTCTATCTCACTGTTACAAGTAGTAAGATTTGTTTCACAAGGCTTCAATCCTTCCAACGTTTCCTCATGCCGTTTGTTTTCTAGCTTCAAAGTCTCAATTTCTTTCTTCAAATTCTTAACTTCTTCTGCTCGGTTGAGGTTGAAGAATAGGATGAGACTGGTCGGTTGCCCAAGAACATTCAACCAAGAAAAAGACCATTCTTCGCCTGTCTTTAAGACTGGCAGACGTGGAATCCAAGAGAAATTTACTCTCCATTCTACTTGGAGGCCACAGCCTCTATCCATCTCAGTACGAAGAAGTTTATAGGCTAGAATGACACGTTTGTCCGTGTTAAACTGTTGATTGAATAATTCAACGTTGCCTGTGCCATGTGCAACCATTGTTACATCTCTGAAAGTAGGTCCGACAGTTACTTTTAAATGAACATCTCGGGTTTGTTCTTTATCTTGATTAAATAACACATCAAAGTTGTAGTCATCAAACTCATATGTTTTGTCGTAGAGGCTTTTGTCGCATGTGACATTTGGGTTAATAAAACACCAGACCAAAACGAAAAAGATCAAAGAAATTGTTATGTTAAACTTCCAATCAACCCCTTTCCGGAATCCCTTGCTAAAATCCCAGCTCCATACAGGCAAAGACACCACAATTGGCATTATGAAATAATTCAAAATGAACTGTGCGTTGTACTCTCCGCATTTGCTTGTGGTAATGAGTGCAATTAAACAATTAATGCAAATCGAGGGCGTGGTCATAAACGGTCCGTGTTCCAATACGTAATCGTTTTTTGAGTTCCTGTAATTCCAGAACAACATGTTTTCCACGGATCGATTGCACCAAAGAATGTTTGAAATTATGATGCCGTGGTACACCATGTGTTTGGCACATGGCCATACGTTTGTTTCCAGATAAATGGAATTATTTGTAGCCAAGGCCGTAGTGAGAAAAAAGAACACTACGAACATGAACCAGCTGAAGGTGAACTCATACCAAACACAACTTCCTAGGATTACGCCGAAGCTTACGTTGGTCCCAATATGCCACCGTGTGATGCGAAACCAATGTTTATCTTCTATCGTTATTTCCTGGAGAGGGTATACATTTTTGCGCCAAATCACATGGGTTGCGATCCACGTGATTATAAAGACCAAAGTCCGAAGCTCGGGCAATAAGGACATGTAAATGAACGTGACACCGAGCAGAAAGACGAAAGCTACTGGCCCGGTAAGTGGGCTCTTCATAAACGTGTCCGTATACGTTGGGTATCTCATCTGCATCGCGAGAAATATGATTATCACGGCTTGCAAAGGCATTCCCACGCAAACCAACCATGGTGTGGATGAGTCTTTGCTCTCTTCAAGTGACATACTTGACTGAACAAATAATTTATTAAAACGCTTATATATTACAATACAGGGAAAAATGATGCAAATTCACGCACTCTGCTTTGTCTCACCGCCATCCATTTCCAACTCCATGCCAAGTTAATGGCTCTCGCTATAATAACGCTATCATCGAAAAAATTCGTTTCAATTTCGGTTTTTTTGTCATCCTTTACTCTTTTGTCAAACCAATTTCGATTTTTTTTTCCTGGTTCGGCCACATCGATTTGCAATATTTTGTGGTTTGCGTAATTGGATGTTGCTGCGTCTGTCCGGGTGAGCAAGAACTCTTTCTCTTCTTTAACTTCTTCCAAATAATCACTATCATTGGAGAATGACAAGACTTCTTCGTTTTGATTTTTTTCGTAATTACGAATATTAATTAAGAGGTCTTTGAAATAATCGTCGCATAGTGGGCTTTCTTTATTTTTTTTTAAGGTAGATTTTAACTGATAAGGCAAGTATCGATCCCGCAAGCAAGAAAACTTTCGATATAAAAATAAACGCATTTTTGCTGGTTTGGCGTTTGGAGTGTGAATAAGAAAAAAAGTGTTCAATATTTGATGCAAGAGCAAGGTAGTTGATCTGTCTGATACGCTTTTCATTTTGAAACTATCAAAATTTTTCATTTTTTGTTTTTCCAATGTTTCCGCATTTGTATTAGGGCTGTAAGTTTTTCCTGCGTGAAGTCTTATAATCTTTTGTGTTTGTTCATTTTGTTGAACATCTTCGTATGTGTCAATTTCTCGAATCGTGCGAATATTGTTTGGGTTGCCACCTTCGGTACAATCGACCTTATCTTCTATTGATTCTATGTGTGGCCCAACCTTGTCGTATTTAACTGTTGTGTGTAATATATTTTTAAAAATTTTTAGTTTCTTTGAACAACTCCACACGTACAGTTCTCGTTGCAACATTTTGAAATCTGTCAATTGAATATCCATTGCATCTATTGAAAAATGGGTTTTGACACGTTGCATAGTAGGATCATAAACAATTATTTTTGAATTTGGTAAATGATATTGATTTTCTTCAGTGCCCGCGTCATTATAACGTTCAAAATAAGCTGTAACATCATCCCATGCCTTTTCAAAATTTACGTTGTCAACTGATTTTTGTCTATCTGGGGGAAGTAACGTTTCCAAATAAGAATTCAACTCGGCTATTGAAATATATTCCCGAGATACAAACAGACCATGACGTCTTATGTTGAGATATATTTGTTTTAACTGATTGGTTGCAGCGCTTAAATTGTGAACCAAAAAATTGCTTAAATTGGAAGTTGGTGCTTGGTGGTCATTCCACTCTGTGTCATTTTTATCGTATTGTTTTAAAGAATCAACTAAAAATTTATTACAGATGCCATCAAATTGTGTTCTTGCACCACCTTCTATGAGAGGCATACGATTCCAGATTTGTCTAGAAAAATTATCACGAAAACATTGATGCCTTTGATTTAAACTCCAAGATAACTGTGTCATTACATTTTGATCTGAAGCAGCTTCATGAACATATCTCAAATACCAGTATGTGTACAGCTTGGCAACATACATTGCTTTGTAAAGCTCGTAAAATGGCAAAACATACTGCAAATCCCCAAGTCCAGTATCATTACAATACCTTTCTGGTGCCGCGTCATCAAACAAGTCAAATTTTCTGTAAATCTGCTCTTCTCTCAAAGCTCCATCCCTTGAGCGCTCAGCTTGCACATATCTATTCAACACCTCCCAACAATGTTCAAACGCAAAATCGTTGAAAGCACAGCGAAAAAACAACTGCATGTATAAAATTATGTAGTTGCTGTCGGACGCACAAGGAAAATAGAAAAACGGAGGGAAGCTTTCTATTAAACTTTTTCTTATTTTTTCAAATTTGACTTTTACAGTTTCAAATCTGTTGTTGAGTTGAAATGGTTGCAAACATTCAGCTTTGATCTCAGGAAATTCGGTACGTAATTTTTCGTTGTGTATTTTTATGTTTTCTTTCAAGTTGTCTTGACTTGTTGAAGAGATTGCAATATCAAATGGTACGTTCCATATAGAAGAAATGAAAAAAAATGCACCTGTGTATTTTTGTTGACAAAAATTGTTCTGTAAAATTTGTGCCTGTATGAACGAATTTTCTGCTGAAATAGCTAGAGAACGGGTCAATGCGTTTAACCAATTACTATTTGTGTGGTTTACATCTTCTAACCAAAAATCACGAAATTCTGGTTTCAAAACATTAAATTGATCAATTGAGCCAGTTATATAGACAAAAATTTTCCAATTACCTGTTTCGTAAATGATATCACCATCGATTAGTATGGAAGTGCGATCCAAATTGAAAGTTGCTGTGCATGGCAAATGGAAAAACCCTTTTACTATAATTTTCAATAAACCCGTAGATAAATCATTGTCAACATAATGTTTTGGTGGTTTGCTGATTTGAGGTACTCGAGATTGCATTCCAAAGGTACTGTCGTTGTAAACAAACTTCATCATGTACTTGATATCAATTTGTACTCCTATCGGAAATGCTGTAATACGAGCTTCAAGTTTTTTTTGCATGTTTTCTTCTTTCATGTATGCATGCACCAATTCGAGCAGAAGGTGTAGATTGTAGCATTTCACATACTGACAAAATGCTTCTAAATGGTCATTTTTGAATTTTTCTTTCAAGTATTCTTTTAATTCTGGATCCAGTGGGATTCGACCTGCATCGTGACCTCCTTTCACTGTCAAATTTCTCTTTTCATTGTAAGCCTTCAGTAAAACACTCCCCAAATTTAGTGATTCTTTGTCAATTTTGACATGTGTTTTCATATCAGGTTGTTGATACTTATTCAAGTTTATCGATTCCTTGTAATCATTAATTTGATTTTTGTACGAGATATGAGTATCTGCAGAGTGATTGGTGAACATATCGTGGCCTAAGTAAAACAAAACGTTTTCCATTGCATTTACAAAAGGCTCAATAAACAGATGATAGCCCGAATACTTGAAAAAGTGTCTCAAAAACTGTTCTTTTTGCTGTCTAGAGATTGTCTCATACGAAGAACTTTCTGGAACGCGTACTTTGGCACCTTTGATATCAAAACTTACATTTAACGCCGCTTTTAATATATCTTCATCGCTGTTACAGTACGTAATGTAACGATCCAATACACCAACAATTTCATGTAAATAATACATGTTTTGTGGTAATGCTAGTGGTTCTGTTGCTCCAGTCTTGATAAGTTCAACATGCTTTTGCAGGGCCAAATCAAATTCACGGAGATCCACGCGTTTCACACTAATTCTTTGCAGATATGTTTCACTGTAAAGATTATTTTGCTTTGGCATTGGTTTTCTGTTTTTTTTAGAAGCATGTTCAATCGTACAGGTCCATGTATTCTGCTTGTCCCAAAACCCATCCAAATTTCTGGGTTGCGATTCATATCCAGGCCAAGAGGGATCTGTGTAAGTTTTGAAAACTCTTGTTCCATTATTGTCTTTGAAATATTGTTTCATATCAGGTTTTGTTTTACCAAACAAAGAGAGGTATTCTGCATCTGATTTTTTCGTCGAGAACTCCGAAACTTCATTTTTATACGTTACGTTTGGAACAACCGGTGAAGGATGAGGGGGCATATTGCGCATAGACCCAAAGTTAAACACATCAAATTCAAATTGGCCAATAAAAAAATGATAATCAAATAGATGTGATTCATTGCTTTTTGTCGCCTTGTCACCATATTCATACAACGGTCTGAAAAAATTTTGATCCATGACATCTGCGCCCCAAACAATGTTTGCATTATTTTTTTTGTATACTGGAATAATTAAGCCATGAACAATCTCAGCTACACCACATGCAAGATCGTAATTATGACGCATAATTGCATCTTCTGTTGTAAAACTTGAACTCTTATCTTTGACTGCTTTGTGCAGTTGCTTATCAATTCGTTGTGTTTGAAATCTGAGGGTGGCAACATATTTGACTTTTTGAGAAGTATCGATATGACCAGCGGCTGTTGATTGCCACATTTTCATTGCACCCCTTCTACCTTGATTTGTTTTGTGACTTTCGTCGCCTGTATCCACTTCCACAAATAGAGGTATAGTTTGAACGAGTCTGTCTTTTGCATCTTTGATTTGAATAAAAAATACACCGTCTGGTTCTTGCAAATTGGAATAACCCCATTGATCTCTCATCAATGCCGTGGTGGAGGGTAGATAGCCTTTTATTTTTTCCAAACCAGGCAAGTTACTTAATGGCTGGCCACCATTTCGAGTCAGTTGTTTCCACGAAACTTGAAGCTGTGTAGTACTAAAGAAACTCTTGGCCTCTTGCAACACATAATTGCATAAAGATCTGCCAAAGTTGTCGGATGTTTCATCCACAAACATTTCATAAATCTTCGAGTGTGATATTCCTGGAATAAAATGATCGATCCCTTTGTTTTCTAAAGTCATTGGCATTCAAGTAGACACGCATATATAATGCGCACAAAAAGAACATTTTAGTTTTGTATTTAAGAAAGAGAAACTTGATGAGTGCTTGACATCAACGATATGGTGACTTGGCAGGAATGCCGCAAAGCCGCGGTATGGTTGATCATGCTAGGTATTGTTGTCAGCTTTTTTGCTGTCAGCGTGTTGGCTTTTGCAGATTACACACCGCGTGAGGTGTGCTACAAACAGAATGCAAATGACAACTACCAATATTGCACCTCAACCTGGAAGCACAATCTCTTGGATCAAAAGACTGCAACGAACATCTTGTGTGAGTCGGTACGTAAGGATCCTATGATCTCTGTGCTCAGGTATACAATCCATGCACACGACCTGTTTAAGCATGTGAAAACTACTAGGCAGTCAATCTTTGGATCGCAGAAATCAGCAACAACGGATGTCTTAAGAACGAGTGATGTGTCAACAACGACTGTCACGGAATCCGTCTCGCACACGGACAACAATGACATTTACCACATCTTGTGGATTGTCATCATTGGTATCAGTCTGTTAATGACCTGTATCTACCACGGTCCATTTGTGTATGTCACGCCACTTCTAATGATATTGTACGCAACCATTTTGAGCATGATCACGGCAAATGTCAGTGATCAGTGTGAGCTGCAAGTGGTTGAAGTGCAGTTAGGCTTACCAACCAACAAACTTCTGGTGACCATATACCTTTTATCAATGGCTGCGACAATGATCTTTTGTGAAGTCACAGCTATTGGCACCATTTTGACTGTCTTGTGCATTGTCGTATGCTACAATTTCAACGTGTACTACGGTACTACAGCATACTCTCTAATGTTGATGTGTGATATTTTCTGCAAGTATCGTTTTTACTGTGCATCATTTTGGTACGTGAAGGAACTTATTGGTACTTGTCGTGCTTCCAAAAACATGCATATTTTTTTGCATTCGATCACAATTGTGGTCATTATTGGAGCCGCCTGTCTTGAGAATCTTCACAGCAAGAATTATAGGCACCAAAAAGAAGAGCAGTCATGGGGAAAAGCCTTAATGAATTTTATGCCTCAACAAAACATGTCACAAATTCAACGTTCTGTCAATGAATTTGTGTATGGAATTCCTTGCGTGGGCAAAGTGTTGACGACTACCGAATTAACGGTTGAAGCAGTGGGATCTGTAGTCCAATCAGGAGCCAAAGTTGCAGATCATGTTGGTGATACGGTTGGTTTGATTCCAAACGCTGGAACGCTGGTAATTTTTAGTGGGTGGGTTGTCGTAATTGTGGTGGTAGTTATCTCTAGTTCATGTTTGGCGTGTTGTTGTGCATATCACAGGCATGTTGCTAAAAAGGGTTCATTTGTTGTTGACACTTTGATTGGAACTTGGGTCAAGAAATCTGACATAGAGAATGAGAGACAAAAAGCTGCAGTTGGGTTTTTGAGCAATTTGGCAAGCATGCAGACAGATATCATGCAAACTTTGCAAGATCCAGATTTAACTGCCAAAGAAAAGATAGAGTTTGTTCAATTGACAGCTCAATTAATGGATGCCAGTGGCAATTTACTTGAACATATGGAGCCTACAGGTGGAGCATTCACTGAAATGTTGAACTTTATTGGCACTATGTCAGAACACTCTGCGAATGTGGTAATTGCACTGGCAACTCAAAATGCAAATGCGATACCAACGCGCGGCCGCAATGCAAATTCAAATTCACGTGCAGGCAATAACGGAGGAAATGCCCCACCTTCAAGACAAGCACGTACTCGTTCTCCATGTGGACAGAGTCGTTCTGCAAATGGACGTGGTCCTGCTCCAAATCAAATGCCACGGCAGGTGCCATTACAATTTTCACTTTTACCGTTACGGGTTGAAAAAACAAATTTCAACCAGCCTCTTCAACCACCAACACACGTAGAGCCTTTCAGTGCATTTGGCAGTCAGGTACCATCTCAGTGGACTAATGTCAATGATGTCAAGTTCCGTGATGCAAGATATAAATCCACTCCTGGAGTAGATGAGACACGTGTGGTGATGCAAGTGCTGCAAATGAACGGTAATGCATTGACGCCTCAACAGAACTGGGATCCTCAGAATACACTCAACTGTCATGGCGCAAACCAGTATCATCATTTGCAAGTCGGTCAAAACATTTGGCAGATCCATTACGATTCCAATACAAAAACAATAGAGGTCATTTTGCCACATGGCACACAAACTTTCAAGGCCTTACATACATCCCTGCAAAAAATGAAATTTTGATTGATATCAAAGATCACGTTGTTGATAGTATGCGTAGATGACATATTTCTACGAATAAATCAAAAATCAAACACATATATTATTGTTTGCCTTACAAGAAACAAATCTACACCCACCTCTCCCCTCCCTGCACAACGATTTGTATATTTTCGAGATCTTCGATATGTTGCGAGTCATTTTGTGTACTATGCAATGATCTCTGTTGTATGCCTTGTCTTATGCTTTCCTGTATACTCTGTTGTATGCGATGCTGGAGGTTTGCGAGGCAGAGAGCGATGAGTCCGTCGCGATGCACTAGGAGCGTTGAGTGTGATATGAATGGGGGTGCAGGGTTGGAAAGTTGTTCTGGTTGTGAATTTGAGGGTATGAATGGGGGTGTGTTTGAGGGTGGGTTTGAGGGTGGGTTTGAGGGTGGGTTTGGGGGTGAATTTGATTGTACTTGTGAGGTTGCAGTAGTTGTGTTAGCTGTAGCGTGAATTGGTGGTGTGAATACCAAAGTCGCCATGATTTGTGATTCCGGCCGGGCCTCTCTATTTGTAAGGTTTGTGTCTTGCATGGAGAAGGAGGCGACAAACTCGTTGTGTCGTATGGTTTCATAGAGCTGTTGTAAGTTGAAAAGTTCGGTTCGTAGTGGGGCTTGTAAGACTGGATGTTGAATTTGGAACAAGACGTTGACGTGTGGGTTGTACAAGTGAGTTCTCAGCATGCTATTGAATGCTCTTTGGAATGAGAACTGTGTGACGTAATGCACGAAGTTTCCCCTTGCATGCTGGAGGATGGGGCGAATGGGTGTTTGCAGGAGCCTGCTTGTAAACATGTTTTGGGAGGGGATGTACATCTCCATAACGAATGTGAAGTCGTCCTCCAACGATGCGATGTTTACGTCCGTGTAGGCCAGGATGTCGTGCATGGCTTCTTCGCTTTCCTCTTGCTCTGTGCGTTTCTGTACGGCCTCCACCTTGGCTTTGAAGTTTTTTTGAAACGCCAAGGGCAGGCAGGTGACATCCATGCGAGTCTCGGGCCCCTTTCTGCACGCAGGGCAGCGCATATCCGTCAGGAGAAAATGCAAGAAGAGGGCGCTGGGATTGAAAGTATGCTTGCAGGACAGTGTGGCTGTATCATAGGCATGTGTTTGGCGTGGATGTAGACACAGGCTTGTGGGTAGGTCCGGCACCTCGACTTCTGATGTGGGCATCTGAAAAATGTGACAAATCTCCTCGCCATTGGATACGGACAACTGGCATTGGATTCGCTGGCTTCTTGGCTGCCTCCTCGAACTAGAGACATTTTGCCCGGGTGTTTCTCGCTCCTGTCGAAGTAACAGCTGGTGCTTTCCGGGACTTTGTCCCCTAGTCATTAAATTGTAATAATGCAACTTAAATCCTCTCCTTGTTTGCGAAAGTAGATTTTATACAACTTGGATCTCAATTCAAATACTCTAGAGGTTGATAGGGATGTGTTTGAATATAGTGGTTATCCCCAAAAGGCCGGTTGTAAAGCTCTTGCATGCGTTGGTCCGCCATCACATTCAGTTTTCGCCGAAACATGGGAAGCAGAAGGGTGGGGAGAAAGATCACAGCAAGAACAAGACAGGCTGTCAACACAAGCCCCCTCCCCAGCATGTAATCCCCGACCTTCATAAGCAAAACCCCACAGGACTCGTACCCACACAAGTACGTCTCGTCAATCACGCGCTGCATCGCTTGCAAAAGCAGAATCTCCGCTTGCTTCTTTTGAACGCTGTCACACAGCGAAGAGTGGTGCTTCATGTTGTGGTAAAACTCATGAAGCTTGCACTGCTCAACAAGCCATTGATCATTCTCACGCTCGTTTTCTAACTGGCTGTAGGAAGCATGAAGCATGTGTAACCGCGACACCATAAACATCGCAATCCATAATACCACCCCGAGAATACTCACAATGTGGAAAATATGCCCAACCCCGGCACCGGAATCTCGACCCCGCAACATTAAGGCTCGGGGTTTTATTGTAATATAATTCACAGTCGCCACGACCACGTTTTTGTGTGATTTGTTTGCAGGGCCAAAAGGTAGGAAGGCAGTTGCAGGAGTTTCTAAAGGGGCATGGAATTCAACACAGCGGGGAGTATTTACAGGGAAAGAATTGTATGGAAATGGACCCAGTAAACGTTGGAACTCTATTTCATGGGATTTTGGATAAACAAGTAATTCAATCGTTTGTTCAAAAACTTACTGAACTCAGTTCTGAATTGATCGATGTTCAAAAAGATTATATTCTATTCACGAGCGTAACTCGGGAATGGATTGAAAAGAGGCGCCTGTTTTTGGAGGAAAAATTTTGGTATTATACGGTGCGAACAAAACGTCTTTCTGACCACGAACATAAAAGCTTAGACAGACAGCAGATTCGATCTAATATTATCAAGGAATATAACGAGCGTTTATACTTTAGTATTGAAAAAAAAGTAGACGACACTTTGAAAATACTATGCAAACAGAGACTAGGACCGAACATGAGTAGTGCAAATTTCGAGGAAGTTCAGCGCATCACAATGAACATTGAAGAAGAGTATGAAAAAGAAATTGGTCGTTTTGCTATTTTTAATTATGATTTATTAGTTGAATCTTTCTTTTGCGAACTTCCACAGGAAGTTCAAAACCAGTTTTGGAAGAAGCATAAGGTTTCTGAAGAAGAAATAGAAAAAATGAAGGAAAGGTTTTCGAAGCAGCATAGTTTTTCTGAAAGCGCAATAGAAGAAATGGAAAAAAAGAAATCGTCCACAGAGTTAAAGTTGAACAATTTGAAATTTAATCTTGTTTTTGATTAAACTCATTCTTCATCGTATCTACCACCCCACGCTCTTCATCACTGTCTTTACATCCTGCTGTAGTTCCTCTAGGGTGGCGTCGATGACTTGCAACTTAGTCTTTAGTGCCGCGTTATTTTGCACGAGAGCATGGCTGATGAGGTTCATTTCATTTTGGAGGGTTTGAATGGAGAGGTATATGTCTGTACTGGAGTCTTGAGCGACTTCTTGTTGATTTTCCGAGTTTGTTTTTGGTAACGCAGTAATGGTAGGTGGGTGGGGGCAGTCCCGACTTTGACTCATTAAATTGAGTTCTTGGATATCGATAGTTTTGGCTTTCTCTTTGCTCTTCTTCTTCTCCTTCTCTTGCTTGATTTTCTGCTCTTGCTTGATCCTCTCGTCCTGTTTCATTCTCTCTTCTTCCTTTCTTTTCTTTTCTTTCTCCTCCTTCTCCTTCCTTTCGCGCAGCAACCTCTGCTTGAGCTCTTCCTCTTCCCTCTTCTTGACGATATGAAATTCTTTTGCAAACTTCTTATCCAGCCGCGCAGCAAGACGCTGGAGCGCGACATTCCTATTATTGGTATCCTGAAGCACTATAAAGTCTTCAAGGGAGATGTTATTTTCCACCGGGCTGTCCTTGAGCCCCCGAGACATGGTAATACGACACGTAATCGTGGGGGCACTGACAGGGGTCGTACGCATGGAAGCAGAATCAGAATTAGACTCAGGAACAGAAGTAGGAACACAATTAATATCCGAAACAACTTGAGCAACGGGGACACAAGACATGCTTGTAACTCGGGGTGAAAATTGTTTAATATAAACATATTGGCTCAAGGAGAATTTGTATGAGGTGAGTCAAAATAGAGAAAGTACTGATTGGCTTGTAAATTTAATGCAGGAAAACCATTAAACAACATTTTCAGGCTTCAACATTGCGTCTCTCTCCCCCCCTCCCTTTCCCGCCACACTTTGTGCTGGTTGGATGGGTCTGAAAGTACTCAATTCGTGTGAGTTTTTCTCTGCCTCTTGTTTTGAATTCTGAAGGTTTCTTTGGTACATTAGGTGTGATGGGTGCATGCCCATTTGGCCCATTACCCCAAATGCGTTGATGCCTAGGAGCATTCCCAAGGATGGTGGGGCGCATGGTCTTTGTGTCTGTTGCATACCCGCATGATGTTGAGAGTTGTTATTCTGTGTTCCGCTCTCGATGTTTTCTTCAATGACATAGGTACGTGAAGCATGGGCCTCAAACGCACTGGGTGCAACAGCCATTTCCATGTATTCACAGTGGTTGTGTGGGGAGTATTGCCTATTCGATGATGTGGTAAGATAGGATGCCGATACAAGGTTAGACAACATTAGAAATGAGCTTTATTCACCTTTATAGGGTGTGATTGGGTTGAACGCATTATTAGCTTTGATGTGTGGGTGTCAAGTTCATTACATATCTGTATTCATATCTTTCCTTTGGATGTTGTGGTATCCGTCTTGCCATTCACAGTGCCATTCTTATCCTCCTCCTCCACAGCCTGAAAATTCTGTAAAATGAGCCTTATTTCATCCAACGAGGTGTTGAAGACCCGCAAGGATTGCTGGTCGGTCCATTCCGAGTCCAAGTGGAAGCTTCTGAACTTGAGCAAGTGCCACCCTCCCACTGAAAAGTTCAAGTGTTCCATAAACTTTGGGTTGAGGCCTCTTCGTTGCATTTGCTCATATGTGACGCCCATGTCTGCCAGCATATCTGCAGGCCATCGCATGGACCATACTTCCCCGAGATCTGCGTTGAGGTCAACGAAGGGATTGACTGGAAAGACAACCATTTCTGGCAGGTCATGCAAGGTGAGAGCCCCCCTTTGCACCCATTCTCTCTTATCGGGCTGAATCTTTTGCAGCTGCTCAACTGTGAACCCGAGTTCTGTTCGAATGCGACACCAAGACATGTTCAGGGCTTTTAGGTTTTCCCAACATACCATGGTTCTAGGTTGATCCCATAAACCAAAGATCTGAATCGATTGAAGTGGAGTTACTTGCATTGCTCTTTACTCATAACACGCAAATATGCAAGGCAAAGCCCTTGCCAAAATTAAGAGCAAACAGAAACAGGTCATATGCTATGCCTGATTGAAAACTCAAAAAGTCACACCCTAAAAGCTAAACAACTCAAGTGCATAAAGGTAAGATCTGCATAAGATCAAGGCTGGTAATCTTTGTCCCTGTCATCATCGCAGCGCTCCATTTCCGATTCAGAATCCGTGCTGAAATCCGCGCGTTCATACGCTGCTTCTATGAAGTTCTTGTCCCTTGAATTGATGGCATCGTTCAAAGCAACGCGAGGCCTCTTGGATTGCTGGGCACCACCACCACGGCCATCATTCGACGTGCGCTTGGGAGCTTGGGAAGAGCAGCCCTCCTGGGGGTTCGAAGACGAAGAAGACACAACGGTATGCGCAAACTTGGCCCTTTTGTTGACTTGAAAGTTCTTCTTTGCAACGTTCGTCGATTGCGAGGGATGCGGATGGTCAATGCACGCGTTGCGACGAGCCTCAAATGCTTGCTGCAAGTTCAAAAACTTCTCCCGCATTATGACATCCCTACCCGTTCCCATCTTCACGTAGGGAAAAACAGCATTCTTGTTTTGGCACATGGTGATGCAGTACAAAGGGTGTGGAAAGATAATCCCCTTTGCTTCATCCTTGGCAAATTCACCAGAAGTGAAATAATCCACTGGGTCATAGTCAAAGTCCTTGTAAACGGTGAACTCCGTTTTGGTCTGGTAATCCATCTTCAAGCGGTCACTGAACAAATTCTTGTCCAACACAGACTTCAAGGACGCCTCCGATCTCTGAAGTGCCTTCTGTGAATGGTTCCCAACTTGGTCATCGCAGGCATGGCCAATCACATCCTCCATTCTCGATTGGCGCTTTCTCGAAGTTTCCGGTTGGCGGCATTCGCAAAAATGATTGCCATTCACCTTCACGTGATGTTCACGCACGGTGTCAGCCACCATGCTTTCCGCCACTTGCTCAACGGTTGTTTGAGTGTTGGGGATGCCGTCCTTGCTCGATGTAGGCTTGATCGATGTAGGCTTGATCGATGTAGGCTTCCTCGACGTAGGCTTGCTCGATGTAGACTTGTTGAATGCGCACTTGCTCGATGTAGCCTTAATCGATGCGCCCTCGCTCAATGCGCCCTTGCTCGATGTGCCTTTGCTCATTCCATCTTCAAGGTCCGCAACCCGGTTGATCAAAGCATTAATGGCATTGTCGTAGGTCTTGCAGTTATTCTCATGATCTTGATCAAACTTCTTTTCGCGCTTAACTTGATCCCGCATAGCCAACTTGCACATGCCGAGCTCAACGTTCAAGCTCCTGCAATGCTCGTTCGCATCGCTCATTTCTTTCTCGTGCTCCATGCGCATGTCCTTGATCTCGCGTTCATAGGCAAGGCGGGCCTTCTTGATGGTAGACTTGAACTCCTCCATATCTTTTTCCCTTTTAGTTTGCATGAGCTTGTCGTGGGAGCGTTGTAGTTTCATTTCCCTGACGTTCTCCTCCGTCAACCTCATTTTCTCATCATGGGTATGCTGGGCCAGCTTCAGATTGTTGATGTCAACATGGTGCTCGCTGCAAACTTTCGAAATCTCCTCAAAGTTTTTGCTCGCGATCGTAAACTGCTTCAAAGTAAAGGTCTGCAACATTTCCACTTGAAGTCCTGTAGCATTGACTTCAGCTTGTTGGACCACGGCCGTGCGATTCTGGGAGTCAACGGAAGTTGTCTGGCGCCAAACCTTGCGTAGCGTGCCATCAGAACGCTCCTCCGTCCATCGCATCTCTTGGCGCTCACTGTCCGTAGGTCCTGCAACTTCCTTGCCCTTGCCCTCGTAACCAACTTGCTTGCTTTGCTGCTCTTCAGTCGGGGAGTGAACGGCATCGTTCCAGCGCTTGAGAACTTCAGGATCCGCGCAGTCCAAAGCCACAGACGTGTTGGCATACTCAGCAGCGATCTCAGGGCTGTGCTTGGAAAGCACGATGGCAAGCGCACTCCACTTGAGGCCGACGGTGGGCGGGTTCTGCACAAAAGTGCACAAGGGTCAGGCATAAAAACCATGATTCTAATTTTTGGTACTAAACCACGGGACACATTTGATTTGTACAGGTCCGAAATTTCGGACCAGTACTAATTAGTACCACAGTACAAATCAAAAAAAGTTGAGTAACAATTCAAAATGATTTCAATTTTCAATTTCTTACCTGTGGGTTGCCGTCAAAGTGAAGCAAGAAGATGTCGCGCGGGGGAATGCCAAGCTTCATGATTTCGTCCGATTTGGCGAGAAGTGACGCTTGAGACTTCTTAAAAGCCAAGCACTTCAACGCGTCAATAACGTTCATCGAGCCCTTCGCATCGGCGGGGTTCTCCAGCGGCTTGCCGTTCACGTCAAACACAAAGGGCTTGGTATCCTTCGTGCAGTCCCTGGTCCACTGGCGCACGTAGACGTTTTCGTTCTTGTCTGTCTTCTTGATGGCGAGGGACAAGTAGCCAAGCCTCTGGACGCCGCAAAAGTGAGGCTTCTTGGTTGCGATGCCAAGGAACTCGGAACCCTCGGGAGTGAGCAGCTGCCCTTCGTTTTCCTTGTTGGCCTTGACGGACTGCATGTTGTCGTGCTGCACGATCTTCTTCTCGCGGGACGCAACATTTGGAACGACGAGCCTTGCGTCCATGTCGGAAAGCCCTTTCGAGGCCACAAATGTAGCTCCGGCCATAGTCGGTGGCCTTGACAGCACGGGAGAATCGGGCGGGAAAGCATCATCGTTTTCGGACCGGGTTTCTTCGCTGTTTTCATCAGTTGCAGAATGCGCGGAGCCATAGAGCGGGATGTTGTTCGCGATCCAGGACTCGAGAGTTTCGTTCGGGTCGTACTTGCAGCCTTGGCTGCAGAGTGCCGCGAACATGGGCAGCTGATGAAACATGGCTGCTGTTCAGTGGACGGGCTTGTGCGCGCGCTCAGCGAGTCGTGGTTATGAAATTCAGAGTGATTTGTGGATAAGTGCAGGAAGACGTAACCACTTACTACTACCATTAAAAAAATACAGAGAGAAAACTACTGTACTTGAAAGTGGAGGCTGCAAAATTTGCGAAAAGGTTTGTTTTTGGTTACCTTCGATTGTTCCCCAAAAAACCGTTTTGTACTGAGAACCAATTTTACGTTTTGGGTACGTAATTTTTGTCATTATACGACCCTCTGTTTTGCTTGGTACGTAATTCGAATTAGTTAACCGAGGTTATTGCAGCTGGTTCACAAACCCAACGAAATCAAACCACAGCAAATACATTGGCACCTGAGCACTTGAACTCCCAGCAACTCGAAGTTCACTTGCGTGCGCAGCGTGCGGGGAATGCCGCAATCATGGGCAAGCGTGGTTAAGGAAGGACGCGTCCAGGATTCCGATCAGAATGCGCTTGTTGACATTGCAGTCGTTGAACCGGAATCCAAGTCGAACAAAACCGAATGTTCGCTTGTCAATTCATTGGCTGTTGACGTAGCCTCGATGGTGCTGCGGGAATTGAGGGCAAACGACGGGCCCTGCAGGTTCTTGCTTCAAATCTACTGGAAGCGGGACATTCTTTTCAATGAGGGCATCAACGAGGATGTGCGCTACCTGCAAGCGTTCCGAGACCATGGCAGGCTTTCCTTTTCAGTGCAGAAAAATGCCGTAAGTTACTGCGAAGCGCAACAGGTGCAGTATCCCTTTTCAGACCCTGCTTCTGCAGCGAGGGAGTTCTTGCTTCGTGAACCTCATACTGCTGGATTCAAGCCAGTCGTTTATCTTATGGACTCAAAGAACATGCAGTTCAAAACTCTCTTTGAAAACTTCTCAGTCGATCGCATGGAGGATTACGTGAATATCATCGACAATGAGCACATTACCAATTCTGTGCCTTTTCGAGAGAACAGTTTTTGGAGGCGTACCTTTTTGATTCCTACTACCTTTAGTTCGCACGAGAGGAATATGCCCAGAACTACGATTTTCACCGCTTGGAATGTGGAGCCTTCTGTTCCAGAGAACAGTCAAGAGATTATCTCTCATGAAGTAGTCTCCTAGGGATAGCTTGAAGTTGAGGGTGGGAGTGGAACAATCGTTCAAAAGGTTTGAAACCTCTGATCTTGTGAATTTAAGAGGCGTTGCTAGTCTTGCAATGGCGACAAATAACAACGACAGAACACTTCAAGGGAGTGATGTGGGGTTGAATGAAGAAAAGAGTTTAATTGAAGAAGCCCAGAATCTTCGCATTCCAGAGTATGCACCCGTGATTTTGCTTGAGCAGTTCATTTTCTACTTGTTTAGTCTGGGGTTGATTGTTATTGTGCGTGGACAGAATGGAACACTTGCTCCGATGCCCACCAGTGTTTATGCTGCCAATGTGCTGAGTTTTGTACTTTCGTTGATTGTATTCATGCTCTTTCTGTTCCTTCGGTTCAAAAAACCTTGGATCCTCAAATACCTTGGAGTCGCGCAAGAGGTGGCTTTTGTGTTCATGTTCATGTACAACATGCAGTTTGTCATCTTTACACTCATTCTTCGCATCTTCCATTCCGAGTTGGAGGAGACTGAGAATGCTATTCAAAACGATTGGTTTATTATGCTGTTTAATGCCAGCAAGACCGATCCGTATGGTCATGCTATCACGACGCTGCACATGGTGATTACGCTTGTGCTGTGTGTCTTCTTTGTTGTGCTCTTCATCACGTCCCATTCGTTCCTGCGCCGCATATACCACAGCAAGAGCATGGACTGGATGCTAGTGTTGTCAATGCTGTTCATTCAGTCTCAATTTTTCCTCTTCCATATAGATCACATGCAGCACAGCACAGAGACTTGCGATATGTTTATCTGCAAGGAGAGCCACACGTTGGGGGCGTTGGGTACTATAATGATTGTCTGGCTTCTTGACTACTATGGCAGCGTTTACAAGCAAAAATTTCGGCAAAGTGAAGCAGTTGATTCCATGCTTTTCCTCAAGTATGTGGCAAGCCATGTGCTCTTCTTGCCCGTATCGGGATTGGTTCTTGTGCACCTTGTTCCCTGGCTGAAGGAACAATGGTTCTACACATTCAATTTTTGGTTCTTGATATTACTTCTTGCTACGAGAGCACTGAGCGCAAGAAATCATTTTATTCACAAGACGCAAGGCCCATCAACTTCGACTAAAAATACTCTTGGCTTCAAATTGCCTGCATCTCGCAAAGCAAGTGATAAGAAAAATCAAGAGAATAGACAAAGTGCCTCTTTCTTTGGCACCCCCCAGCCGAAATACTTCTTTCGCACTCCAGGGAGAAGAAACAAGGATGATTAGATCTGTGAGGATAAGTCATAATTGCTTGTGTGTTAGTAATACTTAGTCATACATAAAACACTTTCTTGAGTGCTTACTTGACCCGAAAGCCTGAAATCAAATCACAGACAAGTGTGTCGCACTCTTGCACGCACGAAAAAAGGGGCCTCTTTCTCTGGTCGTATAACTTGGACTGATAGAAGAGCTTTTTGGTTGTGATCTTGCCGGTGTTCAAGTCGCTGTGTGAGACGAGAATCATGACATCAATCTTCAAAGATTCCATGCTTTCGTAATAATGGTAAGATGAATCTGCCAAGACGTAGTAGCACTTAAGTTGAACTTGAAGTTCTCCATGCACATCATCCCAAGCAGATTGACCCACACTCCCTCCCCCTGTCATACTTTCCAAGCTTTGACAAATGGAGGGGGAAAGCAGTAAGAAGAGTTCCTGGCCCTCTCGCAGAATGCAATGCGAGCAGGACATAAAGTCCATCACATTGCAGCACACCTTATCTTCGTGATAGAAAGAAAGAGCGTAACAACCATTCTTCAAAAAGTGAGGAGTATGTGGGTGATGCACAATCACCGCGAGGCGCATATCTTCATCGAATTGCAATTTGCCGTGCTCAGGACATTTCAGGTGCCAGCGTTCAGGCTCTTCTGGTGTTTTTGCCTCATTGCGAGCATGAATCAGCACAAGTGATTGATACCTGAAAATGGGCATGAGCATAAATGGAACCGTGTGCATCTCCTTCTTGATGATGTCACGGGGGTGTCTCATTAAAATTCGATCGTTATCCCAACAAAGGCCGTAGCTCTGGGCAAGAGAGAGGTCACTTGCTTTCCACATGACCTTGGCGTCAATGTCAAGCGGCAAGGCTTTCCAGGGCTGTAGGTCATTGTCCTTTAAGATTTCTTGAATCTCCTCCGTGCAGAACTGACTGGTTGGTTCAATACCATGGACGGTGAAGAGATTGCCCTTGCGCCTCAATATACCCAGAAATCCCATGCGCATCCCATTCACCCTTCCAAGCGTTACAATGGGGATCTCAAGCTTTCCGTCTGTGTCTGCAAAGATTGTAGCAGTCAACGTTAACGGAACGTGGTTCGTCAAATCTGATGTCCATGATCCCGCTGCAATATGGATGGCCAACCCAACAAAGTTCTGCACAAAACCCAATTTGCTTACGGTTTCCTGGTATTCCGTGTAGAATCGGTTGCTGAAGCTCATAATGTGCTTGAACCACGTCAACATATGCGCAATGGACTCTGGCACAAAAGGTGAAAGTGAATCGAATTTGTTCTCCGGAACCATGACGGCATTGTTGTCATACACGTCTTTGCGGTAGGCCAGAACGACTGTGCTGTCCTTGCAAGTAACCAGCTCAAAAAACCCCTTCGAGTTTCTACGGGAGGAAGGCGTGATGTTGATGAAGACTTCAGTATCCACGCTCATTCTCTGGCCATTCCTCTCAACCACAACCTGCGTTTTGTGAAGAATAAAGTCCTTGTGCAGTGTCAAGTAGAAAGGAATGTCCATCAACCGATCCATGACCTCTTGATTGCAATTCATATTTCTGATTGTTAGTCGATTGTGTGCGTGAGCGGGAATACCAGAAAGCGAAACTTGTGTGTGAAGAAAAATTGTCAACAAAGCTCGAGCGCAATGTCCCATGTTTCTCAGGTGCACAGAGATCTGCCGATGATTCTCGACTTCATACAGCCACTCTGCCGAAAAAAGAGCCTGTGACAACAGAAGCCAAAGTATATCAACGCACAGCACGACTCGGACGCCTGTTGGTGTTTCCACGACCATATTGCCAACTTGCCTCTTCTTAGAAATGCAGGGCTCCACTTGCACAAAAATGCAGCTGTAATTCTCGTCAATGGTCTTTCGAATGCTCTGCGACCAAGACTGCGGATTGTCTGGGAATAGATGATTCAGTTTGTTCTTTAACAGACTGGTGCTGCTACATCTGCGAAAGACTGCATCAAAAAGTTCCTTGCGAGTTGCGTTGGGGGGGAGGCGAAAAAACTGCAGGATGTGATCCACAAAGAGGCCAATAAAACGCATGTCGGTATTGAAATTGATCCACCACTCAGGAATCTCTTGAGTCGGGCAATGATCTCTGAACGAAGCATCTGTGCCAAATTTCTTGTTCTGAGGAAACCGGGCGCCCTGAAAAGCCGCCTGAAAAAAGACAGCCGGGTCTATGAAGCTAAGCCCCTCGTACGTTCCCGCCTCGATTTGATTATTAACGTCCTTCCGAACGTCCTTGATGTAGTCTTCTTTGAGCATTTCAGCCAAAAGGAAGAACCGAGCCTTTTCAACAGAACCTTCAAACTGGGTGCTTGCCTTAAACACGGCGCGAGGATCTTTCGGTTGAAGGCTTGCAGGCACCGTGGTAAAATCGTACATGAAACAAGTCTTGACGTAATAGCTTTTCGATTTTTTGGCCGAGCTGGAGACTATGTTATCCTTTGCCCAGGTCAAAATTTCGCTGTGAACTTCCCTGTCCTCAAACTTGAAAAAGATGTCAAAAATAATCTCCGGGTTGAGCTTGACATGGAGCTCTTGCGTTGTAAGAAGCGAGGGGCAGTTTTTCACGAAACGTACTTCATCTGCATCCTGCTTCAGACCGCATCTTTTCTTCTTCTCAGATGGCGTATCGCAAATGAGATCAAAATACTTGAACATATTCAAAAGTGCTTCGTCTTGTTGTTTGCTGAGCTCAAAGTCACAAGCAGAAAGCGCCATCACTTCAATTGGGCAGAAACAGGGGCATCGCGCCACGTAAAGCAAAAAGGTCGAAGCAATCATCATGTTGACATTGAGAACGTTTGTGGTCATATTCAAATACAAAGATGAAAGCATTGTTTGCAAGCTCACCGGAACGTACAGCATGCTGTATATGAAATCGTTTACAGCGGATGAAAGCTTTAACTCAGTGCCATAGTTGTTTTCGTAAAAGATCTGCGCCCGCTGGAAAAAGCACCTTGTCCAATTTTGCCACATATGCTCCCCAGGCACATCCGTAGTCATTAAACGGCCGTGTAGCAAAAGGCGCAAGATCTTGTCGCGATGTATATTGAGCTCGCCACCCACAACCCCTCTCATAAGACCAGAGCACATGGTTGCAATGTTCTGCACAATACTCACGGGATCTTCGCGGAGAGTGAAGGGGCAATGTGAGTAGAAATCAAGGCCCGTCATGAGCTGCTTCACTACACAGTGCAACCCCGAATTGCCAATGAAAAATATCGGATACTGTCTCGCAAGCTCCGCATTCAAATTCCTTAGCACGACATCATGTTTGCCAAACTCAATGAAGTCGCGTGAATCTACAGACGAACTGTTAAGTTCGAATTCAATTTCGGAATTCCCTTTCTTCTTGAAGTCATCATCAATCTTCAGCAGCCCCCTTTCACCATCTTGTGTGGCAGAATGAATTTGCGTAATGCGATAGAGTGTTGAATCACACAGCTCGGGATCACCGCTATTGCTGCAGACAAGAAAGAGAGGTATTCCAGCAATGATGCGCCGCATTTCCTTTCGTTTCATGCCCTCGGATGTGGTCCATGCTTGCGTTTGAACTCCAAGACGATGCTTCATGAGCGTGTCCACTGCCTGTTCAATCAAGTTCATTGTTCCTTGACTTCCCACCTTGCCCCTAGTCTTGAACATGTCTGTCATGAAGGAAGGGATGCCAAACTTATCAAGCAAGTCATTTCCGAATTCATTCTCGTCTGTAGGAAACACGGCGGAACTTCCAATGCTCTGCAAAGACATTCGACTCGGAGCATTCAGCTTTTCAGGGTATCGCGCGGGGTCCGTGAAGTAAGCCAGTGAGGCCTCGCACGTATTGATATTCTGGTTGTAAATCAGCTGAAGTTTGCCAAAGTAATCACAGAGCATGTCAGCGCCCGCACCCGGGCTTTTTCTCTGCAACACCTCGTCCTTGATTCCAAACTTGTTCTTGAATCGCACCAAATACTGGCACCCCCCATCGCTGATGAGAATACAGTACCCTGCGGCCGCAATATCGTTGAAGCAGAAGATGGTCATGTTGTTGAAGAGCATCTGCAGCAAGTTGATGTTGCACGAGCACAGGCCATGCTCTATTTTGTTCATGCTCTGTCTCCATAGTTCATTCAAAACGTTTTCGTCGTTGACAAACGTAAGCATCGCCCCATTGCCTTCAAGGTCAACCCTTCCCTGGTTTTGAGCAATATGGATAACGCGTTTCGCATGTTCACTCCAGATCTTTGAGTTCTTTTTCGACTGGACGTCAAGATTCTGAATCACCTTCATCTGATTGCTTTGGTATTCAAGCGCCTTGGTCGAAAAGAGCAGACTCGTCTGCTTTTGAAGCATGGCATTGATGAGCCACATCCTTTGCTGCACAAGACTGCCCAGTGAAGCGCTCTTCTCAATATTCTTCACCATTGTTTGGATATTGTTGCTTTGACTGAAGCCTAGAAGCACCTGAAGTGTCGTGTCCTTGCATTTATCCTCCCTCTCCCTTTGACGCAAGTCTGCTATGAGCATACGCAGCGTCAAAATGCTCTGGGACCCAGAGCAGCGATCCGTGTTCATGATAAAATCACAAGAAGGAATCAATTGTTTCGTTTTGTGGACCTCAAAAAACTCCTTGTACGATTCGTCATTCGTGCTGATTGCAATGAACTTGGCCATGGCCAGAGGTGTGGCAGTCCATGGGGACTCGATGGGAATTTCAATTTGCTTGTCCATCCGGTCTTCCTTGACATTGGCCGCATGAAATCGCCAGAAGAAGGATGTATTGCCATTGAGAATGACCGAGCCATTGAAAGGAAAGGCATACTGTGCGTTCAGCATTTCCTTGTCCTCTTCCGTCTCGAAAAACTTGAGTGCTCCCTTGGCCATGCTCTCAATCGAATACACACATTCAAGTTCGCTATAAAATTGGCCCCCCTCAGCTGTAATCTCCACAAACTCCTCCTGCAACTCAACAAACTTCTCAAAGTTGGCGTTTCCAAACTCGTCTCTCAACTCAGCTTCGTTCTCTTCAATTATATTTGCCCACTCCTTGCGTTTGATCTCTTCAATTTTTGCCTTCTGCAGACAACGCATCTGTTTCGTGTTCAGAATCCGCATATGCATTCCAGTGTACACGCTCTCGGGGAAGTTGATAATTTCGTCCCTGACATCACGCTGTGCAGTTTCAATGCCCTTGGCCCCTGAATTCAAAGCCACAACCACGTGCTCTTTGATTTTGGCAGCATAGGCCTTACGTTCGTCAATAATCACCTGCTGCTCCCGGTTCCATGCTCGCATTTGCGTGGTGTTGTCAACATCTAGATACATGCCGTTGAAGGTAGCCACCGTGTCTCCCTCACCCCGAATGCCCAAACGCTTCATTTCAAGCATGACAGCCATCAAGATGTTGCCCTCGTTCATCAAATCGTAGGCTCCGAGCATGCTGCTCAGCGAAAACAGGCTTTGCATGTTATCTATAAGCTGCCAGTTCATAACAGTGCACATATGCTTGGCAATGGAAAGCACAGAATTGCTCAACTCCGCGTCCTTTTGACAGGCCTGTCTCAGTGCTTCTAAGGGCTCAATTGCATTAGGGCTCTGCATCTTCACCCCCTCAACACAGAGATGTTTAGAGACTCCATTCTCGTCCACCCCCGAGACAATCTGCCAAAAGTAAATGAAATCAATGGGCGGGCTTGCTGACATACAGGCATCCTCAAGCGAATCCTGATACTTGAGCGGCTGGCCACACTCCTCAGGGTCATTGATCTCTTGAGTCTTGTGGACTACGGTGAAAGGTTCCAAATGCGACAAAGGGTCCCGCACATTAAACTCGTAATAAGGCAAGCCTTCCTCCACACCACAGATTCCGTGCAGGGAGTATTCTTCTACGTCGATTCTGTCTTCCTTCTGGTCCCTCCCACCCATTCTCTTCATAGCAAGAAGCTTACGTACAAGACTTGGGTGAAGGCTTGCCTCCGTCCCAATCATACTTCGCGCCTGAAGGGCGCGCTGCTTTTCGGGGGTTCGATATCGCAAGCCATTGATCTTTTTGCACTGTGGATTGCTTGCTATCAAAATATCAGTACGCTCCGTTTGCTTGCCATAGTATAAGTTGGGAGACTTGTCGTTGTTCAGAATAAGAGAGAACCGGCGCAGAAAATTGAGAAAGTCTGGATGCAACCTTCCTGGGTTTACATCCTGCATGTCTGAAATTCTCCACAACAAACTGCTCACGCGCCCCTCCTGACCAAACTCCGGACCATTGCACATAAGGTTCCAATACAGAGGATCATTGTTTCCCGTTGGCATGCACACGTCAGACCAAAACCTGCTACAAACAAGCGGCGGCGAGCTCGCTTGAATGGCACGTAACACATCCCCAATGTCATCTGTAACGGAGTTCTCTCTGCCAAACCGAGCACCCCACGTTTGATGGTGTCTGAAGTTGTCCATGTTGTTTGCAGCGTCGACAGCCCTTTGCGTGTGAAAAAAGGTACCAGAAACATTGCTTGTGCCGTCTGCGGAGACTTGCGAGATTGCATGCTTTCGAAATCGAGGGTGGGAAGGACCCGAACAAAGCAATGGCACACTGCCCGCAGTAACGTTCACCGTGTCCATGCCCACATTGTTCGTGCATTTGAGTTCCCGCACAAAAATTTGAGAGCGCCTCGGAGCGCGGTTCTGCTCTCCCTCCTCTTCTGCAGCCCCCTTCAACTTGCTCTCGTTCTTGCTCGCGTTCTTGTTGTTCGGAAAATCCTCAGGCTCAGACCCAAGCTCAGACCATTCTTGTTCGTCATCAAACGCTCGTGCGGCGGTCTGGACCTTGACACCCTGTTTCTTGGCAGGGCGCGCACCCGCAGGCAAACCCGCCTTCTTTCGCTTCAACGCGGGCTTACGCTCATTTGCTTCCGTTTCATCAGGTGCGATCTGTGCACCCACTTGCACGCTCACTCGCTTGCCTCCCAGCGCGTTCACCTGAATCAAGGGCGCTTCGTCATCGCTCGATTCATCCATGGCACGGGCAAGCTCTTGCGAGCGCGCGCGTTTGAGCCCGTCGCGCAAAGACTTCCGCTTTTTCAAGATGAGGGAGGGAGGGTCGAGTTGGGGGTCGATTTTTTTTTACCACAAATCAAATCAAACCAAATTGGAAACACCAAAATCAAAACATTTCAAATTCGATATTTTCCAATTTACTTGAAACCGAACCGTTTTAATTTGATCAGAACTTGGTTCGGTACTTAACCTTGCCCTTACATCACCTACAATTTTTTGCCTGGTCAAATTTTTTGTCTTGGTATTTTAATTTGGCCTCCGTAACATGGCAAAACGTTTCCCGGTGTTTTTTTACCGTACAAAGACAAATGGTCCCTACAAAAAAATGTACCAAAATCGATGTACTGCGGGGCTTTCCTTTTTGCCTGCGCGCCAACCCTCGCGCAGCAACATACACATTTCTTAATGACCACATCACTTCTCCTCTCACCTCCCCCTTTTTTTTCTTCCCTTCCTTTTTTCTTTCTTTCCTTTTTTTTTCTTTCCCGCCAAACGCTTCTTCTCTTTCCTTTCTCTCTTCCATTCTTCTTCAATTTCTATAGCCCCCCCCCTTGGGGGACATGTTTACGTGAGGTCAAGACCCTTTACCCATACATACTTACTACTACATACTTACTACTATACTACTATATATCTTTCTACTTAAAGAAAAGATAAGAAAGAATAAGAATAAGAATAAGAATAAGAATAAGAATGAAGATTAGTACTATATGATACAAAAATTCAAAATCAATCAGTACGTGTCCGACAAAAAAGAGACTTGAAAAATGACCTAATCAAATTATGGTACAAATAAACTGGTACAAAGACAAAGTTTGTACTTGGAATTCACAAATTTGATCAAATTTGTGCAAAGAATAAATTAGGGTTTAAAACAAATAACTAGTAGAACAAAACAGACCCTAAATGAGACCTGAAAAGATTTGGTTGTGTTTGTGGCTTTTGCGACTGCCCGTCCGCTTTTTTTGCTGGCGCGAATTAAGATTGCGACTGTCCTCGCACTCCATCACGTCACAAGAGCAAGCAATCGGAGGTGCGCCGAGCGAAGAAAACAATGCCCATCAAGAAGCGGCAGTGCATACAAGGAATCGCGTCTACTGCACAAGAGAACGCGCTTACTACATTCAGTGCAAATGCGACGCAAACTAAACCGAAAGAGAGAGTGCCGCCCTTTGTCCAGAACCCCGAGACGTGGCGTGGACTTTCCCCAGCCGAACTCAAGAATCCGAACCAGGACTTGGAAGTCTGCCTCGATCCACACTTGAAAGGGATTTTGCATGTTGCTAGCATTGGCAATCACACGTACGACCTGAACAAAAGCAAAGATGAGTTTTTCAAGGCGGTCGTTGGCGGATTGTCCAAGCACCGGTCAGGGAACGCGGAAAAGGCCAGGACCATTGTTCGGTTGATGGACGTTGGACTTCAGATTGCTCGGAACATTATCTTTATGGGTGCGAACCCAGAGAAAAGCGACAAAAGGGACTTGCGGCATGTGGAAAACGTGGACATGGAGGACTTTGCCCATAAGAGTATTTCTATTTGCCAATCCTACCTCAGGTATAAGAATATACCAAGCGCCAGTCTCGCCCCTAAACAAAAGACGTACAGGACAGAAGGTACGCAGACTTCGGAGACTTTGACCGATCAAATCATGGAATCCCAGAACGGCGTTTGGGCGCAAGCGAGCAAATTGCTCTCTGGCCAGCCCACGTTTGACAAGCTGAAGGACTCGTATTACAGTTTCAACGACGACGTCTACCTCGAACTTGAACAAGTCAAGCAACGTTTGCTGGAGAACAATCAAGAGCTCAAGAAGGAGAACTGCGGGCTGAAGGAAGAGAACATTTTGCTTCAAAGGGAACTCAAGGAAGCACGGGACACAATTCGCAAGCTTGAAGCCGAAAAGCTTGCAGGCAATGCGTTTGTGCCCGATGCATCCCTTGAATTCCTTTCACTTGGAGACGCAAGCCGTGCCCAAGATAAATCTCTTTATGATATCTGTCTTCCATGGGAGGAGTATGATCCTTCTTTTGATGCCGATCCCTTCTATGGAGTGTTGCCCCCATATGAATTGTTGCCTCCATAAAGGCCTTGTTGTTCATGAGTAAATCGAAAAAAAAACATATTCGTCAAACACATGAACATGTGTAGGAAGGCATAACCAAAAATGGAAGACCAGGAACATGACTATGACAATGGACATGACCGTGCGTGGTGTTTGTTAACAAACGAACCCGTTAACGCTCACACTTACAAAAAACGCAAGCATGACCAATTGGAGTGTGTATATTGTGATGAAGCACATCCCGTGTTTTTCAAACAACTGAAACATGAAAGGTTTTACAAATCTGCCTGTTTCTCACACTATGGAACGAAAAATAGCAATAGTTTTGGCCAAAGTGGCATTTCTAGTGGAAATGGTGAAACAGCAGAACACAGAGACAGTAAGTTCCTTCTCAGAGATAGACTGGGACACTACAAATTTCTCGTGTCTCGATGTATGCACTGTACCTCACACCACACTTGGGAGTGTGGAGATAATGCTACTGTTGCAATTGAACGCAAGGTCAAGTCCAATCAAGGCAATCGTTACTTTTACGACGCGTGCTTGTTGAGGGAAGACAAGCCGATATACGCTTTGGAAGTTTTTCACACACACGAAACTAAACAAATGAAAGTCAGCGAAACAAAAGAAATGGGTATTTCTATAGCCGAATTCACAACGAAAGACATTTTACGAATGAAGAACTTGGACGTGACCAGCAATGAAGATAAGATTGAACTAGAAAACTTAATGATTGATGAATTCACTTGTACTTCTTGCCAGTTACGGAGAGCTGAAGAACGAGACAGACAACATAAAGAAAGAATTGCAAAGCAGGCACAATTTGATATTGAAAAGAAGCAAAGAGAAAAAGAAGAAGAACGGCTTCGCATGGAACGTATAGAAGAGGACGCCAAAAAAAGGAAAGAAAATGAAATAAGGGAACAAATTGAAAAGGAAAAGCTATCAAAAGAACATGAACGGGCCCGTCGTCACCAAGAAGAGTGCTATGCGCGTGTTTTGTGGTGTCTTCACAAGGGGGGGCCCGACTTCCACCCTGCGCACGAGCACAAGCACCGCGCCCAAGGGAACTGGTGTTATGAGCGCAAGTGTGTAGTACCGAGCAACGACCAAAACTTCTTTTACGGCATTCCACCCTGGCACCCTGACGGCTCTGTCAACCCTGCCGGCATTCCTGGCAACTATGGTCCGGCTGAGCCTTTGGGCAAAAACTTTCAATTCCTAGATGATTACAACGTTGGGTGGAATTGTCACCGATGTCAAAATTGGATCTCCCATCCTCCCCGGGAATATGAAGGCAAAGACGAGCCTCATGATTGGTGGTGGTGCTTTGACTGTAAGAAATCGTGCCAAAAAACACTGTCTGTAAGTGAAAAGAAAATTGCCAAGGTCGCAGCGACGTGCGTAAAAATCAACTCTGTTTTTGGCAGAGCAAGGGAAAACAATGATCCGTAACACCCGTCAAACAGTGTCCAATTCCGCATTGGCATTGGCAAATAAGGCATCCACGTCCTCTTCTTGGGCTGATTCATACACGGTGTCTGTATCCGAGTCATCTTCGTCCGATTCCTCGGAAACAAACTCTTCTTCATCGTCCGAGGGCCTGAAAGACGCCTCGGAGTCTTGGTCTTCATCCACATCTTCATCGTCGGGAACAATAAAATCCTTCATTGATTCGCTTTCAGACTCGTCGTCGGAATCAACCGTGCTGTTGGCGTTGCCTTCAGAAACATTGCTCGAGTCTTTATCCGAGTCTACGTGAACTTTCTCTTCCCTCTGCAACACTTCATTTTTCAATTCCATTTCCACATGACGAGCCACTTGCTTGAACATCGTGGATGACTCAGAGCAATTCTCCCATCGGTGGATGTTGTGTATGTTCTCCAAAGCACGGCGCTTTGCTGCGCGGGAGGGGCGTCCTTGCCTAGTTGGTTCTGTAGCGGTTGTGTTGCCAGCGCCTGCAATAGATTCAACACCTTCAAGAGATGTGGGATGGCGTGTAGGATCAAGTGTAGAATCAAGTGTAGAATCAAGGGTAGGGTCCAATGTAGGGTCGAATGTAGAATCAAGTGTAGGGTCGAATGTAGAATCAAGTGTAGAATCAAGTGTAGGGTCGAATGTAGAATCAAGTGTAGAATCAAGTGTAGAAGCAAGCGCAGGATCTAGTGTAGAAGCAAACGTGGGGTCGTTCTCCTGTTCCGAATGCAGCACTCGCGACAAACAAGCTTCAACGGTTTCGGCAGGCCACTCATTACTACCAAGCATGCACTGCAAAGGGCGTTTCAATGTTGCGTCTTTCGCCATAAGTGATGTATCAACACACACATGATATATACAAGTAGGTTGATATGAAAAAAAATCCCACGCTTTGGAATCGAGTTGTTTGAATACAGATATATTCGATCAAATATTGTCCTTTCAAATGCGCTTCAACCGGGCACCCATATCTCTTTCGATTTTGTCTTGTTTGCTCGTGATGTATGCAAAACATACAACTTCTGAGCACTTGTCATGCGTGGTCTGCGAACCAGGAACGTATTGCTTCAATGATGATAGTTTCACGTGCCCAACCCACTCCTCCTCACCCCAGAATTCGGGCAATATTTCTTCGTGCCAATGCCTGCCTGGCTATTTTAAGCAGGATCAAGGAGGGGGGGTACACACTTGCGAGCCCTGTCCAGCAAACTCTTATTGCTTTGAAGATTATGTATTTGAATGTCCTCTTTATTCCGTATCGGTGGTGCTCTCCAGCGCCGTCACAGATTGTAAGTGCCAACAGGGATACCATGGGGTCATCACCAGTGTCAGCGACCTCAATGCCTGCCAGGCATGCCCAGTCGGAACGTTTAAGAGTCAGGTAGGGGAGGGGGTATGCGAAGCTTGTGCAGTGGGAACATACGCCGAAACGGAGGCCAACGATGCTTCCACGGATTGCCTGGCGTGTCCCGAGCACTCAACTTCCTCGTCGGGATCAGATGAGGCCTCGGACTGCTTGTGTGTGGCTGGGTATGAGGACAGCGGGACTGTAGGCGAGCTTATATGTTCTATCTGTGACAGTGGATTTTACAGCAGTAGTGCAGGGACCGTATGTGAGGCTTGTCCTACGGCAACCTACGCTTCCTCCCAAGGGTCTACAGTATGCTCTGATTGTCCTACGCACAGTAGCCATGATCTAACGGGCCAGACCTCTATTGCTTCCTGTGATTGTTCGGATGGCTTCAGTGGCAGCGCTGGTGTGTGCACGGCCTGTAGTCCTGGTTCTTTTACAAGTGACACTGGGACTTGTGCCTTATGCCCGGCAAACACATATTCCGAAAACTTTGCTGCATCTTCATGTACCCCATGCCCTGACTTCAGCACAAGCTTAGAGGGCTCATACTTGCGTTACAACTGTACCTGCAATGAGGGTTACGATTGGACAGGCAGTGAGTGCACCCCTTGCAATCCTGGATATGAAAAACCGATTGCCAGCAATAGTGCGGGGTCTACTTGCAGTCCCTGTCCGGTGGGGGAGTATGCATCAGCCTCGGCTACTGTCACGTGTTCTACCTGTCCCAACAACACATTTCAAAACCTTACCGGTCAAAGCTTTTGTCAAACATGCCGCGATCATAGCATTAGCGATTCAGGAAGCACAGAGGCTTCGGATTGTCTGTGTCTGCCGGGGTACTACTTCTGCAACGATTGCCAACAATGCAAGCCCTGTTTGAGTGGCCTTTTCAAAGACACAACGGCTAACGAGGCTTGTGTGAGTTGTAGTGTGGGTTATTCTACTGACTCCGAGGCAAGCAACAGCACAAATGAGTGTGTGATATGCCCTGCGCATTCCTACATACAAACAGATGAAGTATCAGGCCGGACATGTGAGTCCTGCCCGGCCAATAGCGTCTCACTTGCCGGGTCCGAGGGTCTGGCCTCGTGTTCTTGCAAGCCCGGGTTCACCGGGACGAATGATGCTTGTGTGGGATGTGAGGTTGGAAAGTACAAGCCTGTATCTGGCTCTCAATCCTGCACTTTGTGCCCAGAAGGTTATGTTGGCATTAGTGACTCTGATCTCACCTCGAATCGGGTTTCGGTATCCCTGGCTTGCGTTCAATGTGAGGCTAATACTTACACGTCCTCCCTCTCCGACTGCGAGTCGTGTCCTTCCAACTCTCAGTCCCCAGCAGGAAGCAACGAGCTCAATGATTGCAAGTGCTCCCCGGGATTTACAGGTCCTGACGGGGGACTTTGTGAGCCTTGTGCTCCCGGTACTTATAAAGAGTCTGAGGGATCTGCTATTTGTTCAGCATGCCCAGCCAACACATACCAATCTTTGACTTCCGCAACCTCACAGGCCTCATGCCTGGCATGTCCAGAGCACACAGTCAGTGCAAGTGGGTCGGATGATGAGAATGATTGTCTTTGTCAAGCCGGTTACTTTCTTGACAATGGATCTTGCGTGCCATGTGCAGAGGGGTCTTACAAGCCTTTGAACGGACCCGAGGCATGCACGGCTTGCCCCACTGGAACGTATTATGATGGAAATGCCCCCTTCACAAGCAACCAGTGCAAAAGTTGCCCTGCAAACTCTCAGGATGTGGCAGCAGGCGTTGGCATCGAATCATGTGTCTGTCAGCTAGGGTATATCAAGGAAAACAATGCCTGTAGGCCTTGCACAGAAGGCTTTTACTGTCCGACGGAAACACAGGAAATTCAGTGCTATCATGGCGCAACGGCCTCAGAGGCTAGTTCCAGTGTGAATGATTGTGTCTGTCTGCCGGGGTTTTACGCCAATTGTACGGGTGAATCATGTCATCGTTCCTGCCTATTATGTCCCGTAAACTTTTACTGTCCTGGTGCCCAGTCTGCGTCTGGGGACACCTTGATTGCATGCCCCTCAGAATCCAGTACGCTTACACTCGCAGGTTCGGCTTCCATTTCTGATTGCAAATGTAACCCCGGGTGGTACGAGGCCAATAACGAAACTGGGCTTTGCGTCCAGTGTTCCGAGGACACATATTGTGTCAATGAGCAGGAGTATAAGTGCCCCCCCAACTCTACAGCCTTGTCTGGAACCGGTTCGATTACCCAGTGCTATTGTGATGAGTACTTTACGCGCGATGCAGCTAACCAATGCCACTTGTGCGGGGCACATTTGGTGTGTCAGGGAGTTCAAAGTACGGTTGTTGACGGCCAAACTGTGCTCAGCCCTGGAACCATAAGCATTTGCACGCAGGGGGCTTCCAACGTGAATCAGAAGTGCGTCTGTGCAGATGGTTCCTATTGCGATGATGGATCTCTAAGTGCTTCTTGTATCGCTCCCTCTGTCTGCCATGCATGCCCTCCAGGGGCCATATGCACGGACAACCAGCTCCTGCAATGCGGGGCCAACAAAACCTCGGACCAAGGCAGCCACCACCTTGATCATTGCCGCTGCTCGGAGGGTTACTACCTCACCGAAACTAACCAGTGTCTTCAATGTCCCATGGGAGCTTTTTGCACAAACGAAACCCTGACCTGGTGCTCTTCGTTTGATAGCAGTCTCACCACAATGGCGGCTGGAAGTACGTCCAGGGACCAATGTGTTTGTCCTTTGGGCAAATTCAGGCTCTATGCCAATGACACTTGCAAGACTTGCCCACAGAATTATTATTGCCCCTCGGAAGCTGTGACCCTCCTCCCCAATGCTGTGGCGTGCAGTGACAATCAGTTCACCCTCACCGAGGGAAACACCGAGCGTGCAGCATGCGAATGTGCTGCGGGATTCATCTTGAGCAACGATGCAGACACTTACATGCAATGTTTACCCTGCCCCGCCGGTCACCGATGTGCAGGGGGGGAGGTCCTCGAATTCTTTTGTCACCTCCAAAACAGGACCGCTAACGCAGATCATTCCGAGTGTGTGTGTCTTGCAGGCTTTGAGCAAAATCACAATGGCCATTGTACTCCTTGTGCCGAAGGGTACGCCAAACCCCTTATAGGAAATGAGCAATGTACGCCTTGCAACGATCACAACTATTACCTCAATACCACAAGCTGTCTTGCATGTGGCAGTAACCAAGTCTCCTCTCAGACTTACCTCTACTGTGTGTGTGAAGCCCCATACATCATGATAGACGGCTCCTGCGTGTTGTGTGGAGAGAATGAGTACTATACAAATGGAATCTGCGAAGCTTGCCCCCCTCACAGCTCTACAAATGGTTTGGTCGGGCAGTCTGGCCCGGCCTCCTGCCTTTGTGATGATGGCTTCCACGACTCTAATGCGGACACAGACATCTTGGTTTGTGAGAGTTGTCCTGTTGGGTTTTACGAAACAGAAGGTGGGTGTCAGAGCTGTGGAGAGAATGCTCTCACTGCCCCAGGAAGCACGGATGCAAGCGCATGCTTCTGCAACACATCTCTCTGCAATCAATTCGTGTGGGGGGATGCCTGCTCTGGAACCTGCGAGAGTGTCCCGCAAGCCTGTGAGGCCTGTGCACCAGGGCACTACAAAAACTTCATCTCTGCGTTGGGGAATGCTGACATTTGCCTGCAGTGTCCAAATAATCAATATCAACCCTCTACGGGCCAACTGGCCTGTCTGGATTGCCATGCCACGCGCACAAACCCGAACTTGGGCTCTGCATCAGTCGAAGACTGTGTATGTCGCAAGGGGTTTGAGGAAACCAATACGTCCGCCCTCAGCGCTTGCTCGGCTTGTTCCGAGGGCCATTTCAAGCAGGATATCGGAGACTTTGCTTGCTCAGCTTGCTCCGTGGGAACCTTTGCCACGGGAGTTCAAAACACAGTCTGTCTGGCGTGCTCTGGGCATGGCTCGATTCCAAATGCCAATACAACACTTGCACAGGCAAGCACGCACCCAGACAATTGTACCTGTCTCTCTGGCTACATGCTTGAGGACTCCCCCCTGAGGTGCCAGGAGTGTCAACAGGGTTCGTTCAAATCCAGTCCAGGAGACCATTCTTGCCGTCTATGTGGAGAGGATCTTACAGATGTGATGATCCACGACTTACACGATACCATCCATCACTATGGGGATGAAGAAATCGCTGCTGTTTCTGACGACCACTGCCTTGCGTGCCCTCACTTCTCGGGTCAAGACCCGGCAGTGGTCACTTATGACACTCCCATGAATGAGGTTACAGACTGTCTGTGCTTTCCTGCACACGATTCATTTGATTCGTCTACAGGTTGTCAGCATTGTTCAAAGGGCACTGACTGGACTGCCAACTTCTCTTTCAAGGTAGGCTACAGCAACGAAGACTGCCAACTCTGCCAGGCGGGCGAGTATTTTGTCGGACATAACGTTGTCTGCGATACTTGCGTCCTTAATGATGCTGACAACACCACACGTCACCACACAGGCATTGTCTTTAACGCGATAGATCAATCCATGCTCTGGGGCACGGGATTTGATGATTGTGATTGCGCTTTGGGAAGCACACGCATTGTGGATGAGTGCCACGATTGTCCTGTAGGCTTTTACCGTAATGACTCTCTCACCCGGGAATGCCAGCCCTGCGGAATGGATGAGTATCAAGACGAAAGGGGCAAGACACAGTGCAAGGCATGCCCACCCAATTCCTATGCCGAGACCACTCAGAATACAGACATCACCCAGTGCCTCTGCGAAGCCGGGTATGAATGGAACGAGGACGAACAAACTTGCGATGAATGTACCGCTGGAACAAGCAAGGGGAGGGGCACCGGAACTTGCCAGGTGTGTCCTGAAAACACTTATTCGCTGGCACGATCTCCGCTGTGCACAGCTTGCGGTCCAAACGAAAGATCTTCTCCGGGTTCAGGCTCTCCTTTTGCTTGCAACTGCAAACCCGGATTCGGTTCCCAAGACGAAGCACAATGCTCCATATGTGGTAACGGAACCTTTTCGGGAGGAGGGCAGGAGGCCACATCCAACAACCCAGCACAGCAGCGCCCAGTGTGCGAACAGTGTCCTTCAAACAAGAACTCCACACAAGGCAGCACGGAAAGGGGGAACTGCAAGTGCATACCGGGACACGGAGACCCCAACAACAACGCAGACGATGCAGCAGCATGCAGCCCGTGCGAAAACGGCTTCTACGCATCGGGAGGGAACAATATTGCTTGTTTTTCATGTGGCTTCGGCGCTATCACCGAGCCCCCACAGGCGGCCTTTGCTTTCAGTTGCTGCCAGTGCGATGCAGCAAGGGGTTTGTATGAAGTATAGATGTTAAGGCAAGAATGAAAATCTTTCATTCTTAATAAAGGGGTTTGGACGAATAGCCTGCAAAGCTTTGGCTGCCTTCCTGTTGCCATTCCTCATGCGCTTGATGGCCTCTCTGTTCTGCTTTGCAAGCTCTTCCTCATAAGCTTTTTTAGCGGCAGCCATAGCAGCATTGTTGTCTTGAATTTTCTTCTTCTCTGCCTCGGACATGCCATACGCCTTTTTCTTTGTAGACTGTCCATTGCGATCAGGGGTTCCGGTAGACGTCTTACCAGCCTTGCCAGCTCGATCTACAGCCTTCTGCATGATTTGTGAACGTTTGTGTTGGAAGCATAATCAAAAAAGGGTCGTAATGCCACAAACGATTTCAAATAAAAAAATAATACAGGATGCGTTTGGGCCAGTGTACCCGCCTGGTACAAACTTTCGTAAGCACCGTACGAGGGGTACTATCCTCATGCGGATCCTAAGTCCGGGGATCGTTTCACAGAGCCGCAGCTCCGAGATTCGAACCCCAAACCTCCCCACATGAGGCGTGGCCCTGACCTCTCGACCACGAAATCAATTATTTGATTTGGTTTGCTGTACGCACCCTGCGGGCGGTCTTGTTTTGGGTGCTTTTAACGCAAAACTGAAAAATATTTGTTAATGGTATGTGTGTAGTAAAAATGAAGGGGGGAAAATTGTCCCAAAAGCAACATTGAGAATAGTTTTGATTTCAATTAATTTTAAAATTATTTTTTGCAAAAAATATGTTCCACAAAGTAACAATTTGAAAAGCTGTGGTTTGGTGGATTTGGGTTTCAATTTGCGGGTGGAGGAACAATTTGCGGGTGGGGGGACAATTTGCGGGTGGAGGAACAATTTGCGGGTGGGGAGGGTCGCAAAGCACGCAAGTAACAATGTGAACAGTTGTGGTTCAAAGTTTGTTGGAAAAAAAAACTTGTACCACAAATTTATTACTCAATATTTTCCGGACAGTCGTAAATTTGATCGTATTTGGTTTTGGCGCGGAACAAAAAACCTTATAACCACGCCTTTCCTGGACGGGCAAAAGCGCGGCAAGGAGAACACGGAAAGCCCACGCGCAAAGATGCAACGTGAATACGTTCACGAGACAATTGAGAGCGTGCTCAATATCGCGAATGAAATCATGTCCACTTTCTCCCCAGAGTTCAATGAAGACCAGGAAGAAATAATGCACCAGATGCAAAACGCGTTTGCGGTTCAAAACATGAACACAATCTTGACTGCGCCCGGATGGACGCCCCAGCCTCCTCCAGATCAAGACAACATCAACGGCAATACCGGCAATGTTCACAGCACTGCAGCGCACGAGAGAGAACATCAAGTTCCAATTGTGGCGTTACCCACGCCCGCTGTCATGATGGAAGCAAACAAACAAGCTTGGCATGATTTTTCGACACTGCAAGACATGAGCAAGACTTTTCTTGAAGAGCGACGCCGCACCCGTCAGAACTATGAGCTTTTCAGCGCACATGCCAGCATCGCGAATGCGAGCCCGCGTTTGATTGCGGAATACATTCACCGCCGCATTGCGTTGTACGTTACACTGAACGCTCTCAAGCTCAAGCGGGTCCGAATTTTGAAGAGGAACAACATGACTTTGACGCTCAACTTCAACAATTCAGGCTCCGTCACGAAGTTTTCAAAGCCTTACGATATCATCTGCATGGCCGAAGCAGAGACTTTGCAGTCTACCAATACCTTTTCCCACATCTACTCAGAGACGGTTTCCCGTCTTTCTGAAGTGGAGCTCTTCTACGAATGCAACGAGTTTCTTCTCCAAGGCATAGAGATGGATTTTCGCTATGCACTCGATGGCAGCAAGCTCTTCTTTTGCAAGATCTCGCCAATGAACTTTGCAGCCTTGCACCCTCCACTGGCGTGCCCCTTCTGCAGGGCATACGTGAATCTGGACCCTGTTTCATTGAGGACTCAGCATCTTCTCAAGCTGGATCAGAGCGGACATGAACAACCTACATCCACAAATGCGGAGCAGGTCATGTGCTCGATATGCCTTGAAGAATGCAAGCACCCCGTGACCTGGCCCTGTGAGAGGTGCTCCGATCGTCATGTCTTCTGCTACGATTGCGTCTGGAGCATGATCACTGGCAAAAAACACCAGTTCCCCATACTTCTTGATGCCTAAAAACCGTTTTGCTATATGTATTAGGGTCACAAGCCCTCCTCCCCCCTTTTGGTTTTCAATAAACCTCATATAAGACCTTCATTTCCATACATCAAGATGCACAGATCACGGCTTTTCAAGATGATTTCTTGTTGCTTGATATTGTGTGCATTTTTGGCAATTGTTATTCGTCCTGTGAGTTCAGAGGCTGTGCTAGTGACTGTACAGACCAAGACACAGGAAGAAATGGACGCTCTGACAGCGGCCATTGATGAGGACATGCAAAATGCAGGGGGAGCTATGCGCACCACGCTGGGGGCTATTGAAGCAACCATGAGCCGCGTGGTGGACGTGGACTCTGAGTATCTGCAAACAGTGCCTCGCTCCGTCCCCACCCTCGGTATGCTGAACGATGTTTCATATGACCCGAGCGAAAACCTGTGGACTTTTACCTATCAGACCATGCGCATTGATCCGAATGATTCTCTCAATCAATTCAATCGTGTCCTCTACATGACTAAGAATGGGAACGGGGGGATCGGAGATACAAGCAACACTTGCCTGAATGCAGAGATATCGAACGCAGACTGTCTTGCAAGTCTTACAGCAAGTTATACCGTGCCCATGGCCCTCCAGGAAGGCTCGGACGTACTTGAGTTCCCCGGGAATCTCGAGAATAATGAAATCGTGTCCTCTACAGCCAACACTGACAACAGTCTCTTGCAAACGATCGCCATTCAAATCCCACATGAGCGCATCCGAAACTATGTCAATGATGTCGCCCCCCTCTCCCGATACGAGGAGATTACACACCCAGTCGAGGGTCTTCGCAAGAATTACATTTTCGGAATTGGTATGCTCTTTTACGGGGCCGGGACGAACCAAATCATTTTTGATCAGTTCAATTTGATCGAAAACAATCGGGAGCAACTTGCGATTGAGCGCCATAACTCGTATGCGGTTGCCAAGCACGTATCCTTTTGGACCCAGCAGGTGCAGAACGACCCTTCTCTCCGTGTAGCCATCGTGGAGTATGTCCTCGATTCCGGGCATAGTTTGACAAGCATCGATGCCTCTCTAAATGGCCAGCAGTTGTTGCTCGAAACGGACTGTGCGGATATGCAGGGCCTCATCGATGCCATGGGTGATAGCTCTTGTTTGACACAATATCCTCTGTGCTCCCCACAGACCTACACAACCACGGGAAATGATGGCACACAGGTATGGGCTACCTACGTTCTTCCTCTTCCGACGTGGGCCTCCCCTCCTTTCAAAATCAACACGTTGCTGAATACCTCAACACCAGACGGGACCAGCATCCTTTCAACCCTGAACTTCGAAACAAGCCACGCCCCCAATGACGTGTGCGCAGATATTGTCACGCAGGAGTTCACGCCCACGGATCACATTGCCGTGACTCTTTACAGGGGCCATGATCTCGTGCCCCAGGTTATTGAGGGATCATTCACCGTGGAGAACTCGACCGCCATTGGCATGCCCGATTCGCTCATGACTCTTGTTCTCTCGCCAAAGGACGCAGACGCCATGGCATACTTTGCCTCCTTTCCCGACGAATACATAAACCTGGACGATATGTACATGTCACATGCCCTCTCTGAAAGCGAGCTCCCAATGGATATTACAAACACTATGACGGGCGCAGAGGGGGGGAGGGCTCTTGTGAACCTGGACCCCAGTCTACTCACCCAATGCCCACATGAGGAGGACCCGGCTTTCGAGTACAACACCGCTTCCCTTTGCGTCACAACCCACGATTGGGGACTCACAGGAAGTCTTGCCCGTCCAAAGTCGAGTCCCCATCTCTACTTTGTGAGGAGAGTCACCAATGTTGATGCGGACCGCGAGTGGCTGGCTGGAAATATCTTTGCAGACAACACAGAAACCGCAGCAAGTTTTCTGCAGAGGACTGTGGATCTCGTAGAGACTGACAAGCAAGTCATTGCACAGACATATTGGATCTGGCCCATTTACCAGTGGCCGGACCAATCGCCCATCGGCCTGAAGGATAAGACAATTGTAAGTTTTGCGTGGTCCATTGCCAAGACAGCAGGAAACACCAATCGCCGTCTATTGGGTGCGTTGCCCGCTCCCGAACCCCAAAACTTGAAGTTGGAGGACGACACACCTGTCAAGATGAAGGTGGCAACCCGTAACAGACTTGAGAGGCGAAAGATGTTTCAGCCCATTGTAGATTATGTCAAAATCAAGCGAAAGCAAGAACAGTACATGGCAAAGATCTCCAAGATTCAGAAGTATATGCCTACACTTTTCAAGAATGAGAATTCATTAAAGTAGATGCCGGGTGTACGGGAATTCCACGTGATAACTCAGCGTGATTGGGTGAAGGATCTACCACCACATAATGCACATAGTGCTTTTCTTGGCAGTCGTACGAACCCTCACATGCAAACCTGCTGTTGCACATGAAGGATGCCAACACAATGTAGACACAGATGAAAAGAATCAACAAGAACACAAAGTATGAGAAGTCTGGAGAGTAGTATGTATCATAATACCACGGATCGTTCCATCCATAGTGCCAATAGTTGTATGAATACCAATATGGTATTGCGTTGGTCTGATTCATAATGTTAAACGTGAGGACGTGTTTAAATATCAGGCTTGGCATCAATGAGATGCTCCTATTCAGCTTGCTCCCACTTAAAAAAAAATAAACTATCCAAATATCTTGAATTTCAGCTCTGTCCTCTCTTCAAATGCACCCCAATTTGCATGTACAAGCTGGCAGCGGAGTGCGAAGCCGATTCTTCCCACAAATGTGCACGTGTGCGGTAACAGCCAAGAATGTTTACATGATGATCCTGCATAGCGCTGTTGATACCATGAAACACAGCGGTCCGGGTCAGACGGAAAAGAACTATGAGGAGGTCATGCAGCAGTTTTTGGGACAGCATAACATCTTTGTCTCAACCCAGCACAAGATTTACCATCCAAGGGTCAACGATCAATCGGAGCCGACATTATGTGGCATCGTTGACCTCTTCTTGAACGGACCCATCATTATTGAGCTCAAAGCTAATCAAAAGACTATCAAACAAGAACATATTCAGCAGGTCATGCGCTATCACCAAGTCCTTCAAAGAACTCACAAGCCTTTCTATCTTTATCAAGAGCCCATGTCTTTCATCATCAACTTTACTGAAATCCAAAACAAACCAGTGGTCCAGGTTTGGAATACCAAAACACAAATGACCAACACAATAGACCCTTACAATCCATAAAAAGTTGATGGTCAGTACACACATAAACATACACGATATGAAATAAAGGCACGAATGTTTCATTCGTTCATGTACCTAAGTCCCCAGTCCGCGAACACAGCCTTGATATGGTTTGGTGAAAACTTGTTGCGGCGAAGGCAGTGTGCAATAAGCCTCCTGTTGACCTTGCCATTCATCTTTTCGCGGAGTTCGTCAAGACTGATATGAACATTCCAAAACCCATGGTTGTTAATGTTGGCATGAAGAGACCCGAGATCAATAGACTTGCGCTGCTGAAGAAGGGAGTCAAGAATCGGCATAATATGATTCTTGGTTTTGACCTTCATGTTTATCCAGGTGGGAACTCGCGCAATGTTGAGAAGGTTGCTGTCCTGCCTGCTGGCGACTCCCGCCTGCGGATTCATCACAGAAGAACTCCCCGCCTGCGTATTCATAACAGGAGCAACTCCCGCCTGTGTATTCATAACAGGGGCAGCTCCCGCCTGCGGATTCATGACAGGAGCAGCTTCCGACTGAGCATGAAACTTCCGCATCTCGTTGCACAAATTGTCCATGGAACCCTGAACCGAAATCTGGATGACCTTAGTCATATTATCCTGCAGACTCACCTGGCTCTCATCAATTTTGTGGTGCACCTTCACAAGGCACTCCCCCGCTTGGGCGGCCTTCTCTTCAGCTTGGGCTGCCTTATCTTTGGCCTGTGCTGCCTCATCTTTTGCTTGGGCTGCCTCATCTCTGGCTTTGGCTGCCTTCTCTTCAGCTTGAACTGCCTTTTCTTCAGCTTGAACTGCCTTTTCTTCAGCTTGGACGGCCCTCTCTTCCGCAAACATCACTTTTTCGCGCATGTGCTTGAATCGAGCATCTTGCTCTTTCTCAATCTTGATCAGAAGGCCTTGCGTTTCATTGCGAACCTCCTGCAAGATGTCCTGCACCCAAGTCTGCTTCTTGAACAATTGCTCGGGGGTTTCGGTGATGCTCGCAGGCCTTTTGCCAAGAGACGCAATCGCGTTTCCCTCTGGATTGACCGCATTCAAAAACGCGCCCAGGCCGATGCGAATTGCAGCCCCACAGCCATCCGCGCCCGTAACACCACGCAGGGCCTTGATGCAGAGGTTCTTGACAACAGGAACGTTGTGTGCAGCCCACGTGATGGCCGAATCAATGGGGATGAAAACGCGCTGCACGGGCTGCACAATTTGAACAGGGTTGTGTAAGTACCCAAAAACAAAAATGATTATTTCGTATAAAAATTCGTGGTAAGTAAATTTTGTACCGAATCAAACCGCGGTTTCCTTCGGTACAAAATCAAGTCTAGTACAAAAAAACGTTACCCTAAAAAATGGGTTACCTGGTTGTTGGTGGGATTAACCCCAGTTTGGATAAGCTTGTAATTGATATGGCAGAGCATGTGCTTGCCGGTAGGATTACCCTTGCATGTCATTCCATCGCACTTCTTGGAAGTATCTATAGCTTCTTTGATAAGACGACGTGCACCCTTGCAAGCATGTTCATCTGACCATTTCCCCAGCACCGTGCCCCATACAAGAAGCTCGAAGCTGTGCGGAAAGTCTTCGCAGCCGCGCTTGCAGGTGATTTGCGTAGCTAGCTTTTCGTCGGAGAACATCTGCAAGGAATCGATGTTCATCATCTGCAGGGTCGGCTTCACCAGATTGTTCACGGTCAAGCGGAACTCGGTGCAGGTTGCACGTTGTTCGAAGCTTCCATCCCATATGGCCATGTAGGGAATGGGCAAAAGCTTCGGGGTCTTGCTCTGCGCAACGATGCCTTGCTCGGGGTTGCTGTCACCGACGACCTCGTCACCTCCACAGAGAGCAATTTCCGTGCAGTCAATCGAAGGAACAACTTCCTGCTGCGCGTTGCTTGCATTCCGAAGGTCGTCCACTTCGTGCATCTCATCCAGAAACCCCCGAATGTCTTTTGACTCCACCGCCATAGTTCGAATTTTGACTGTGCGGCTTGATGTGTGCGGCTTGATGTGTGCGGCTTGATGTGTGCGGCCTGCCTCTGCTTGCGTGTATTTTGAGCGGGAACTTACGGGCTGATTTAATCAGGTTTGTTTGACTCGATTTGTGTCCCTGGACGTTTTGTGTTTTTGAAACAGTCATATCGATCACTCAACTCAAGCAAAATTAGTCAACCGGAGAGTCTCAAAACAAAACGTTCCATGGATTTACGTCTGTGCTGATTTCAATTACGACCCTAAAAAGTTGAAAACACATTATGAACACATGGTTTGTTTATGAACACCACATGTAGACAACATCCCAAAGAAAATAAGCTTTTGTATTACCAATGAAAAATTAGTACCAGCCTACCCATTGGTAGACTGGTACCTTCGTAAAAAATATACTATTTCAAAAAGATGACTTACCAATTCACTGTCACGCGAACTTTTCCACCCTCTCTCTCTCTGTTCCGTGCGCGTGGCTGCGATTTGAGCAGATGCATGAGCCACCCACCAAGCTCAGGAAATATCTCGCTTCCGCATCTCCGGCCGCTCGTGCACGTCAAGACATGAATCATGAAGAGATTAAACTTTGCGACTATTTAAAGAGGCCGAGCGTTGCTACCTGGTGCAGGCTGTCCTACGGGCCGCTACCTCCGAGCATGGTGACGTGGTGTTGAGACGGGGAAACCAGCGCAAGTTATCAGTTGTGGGTTAAGGCACGATATAACATTCTGTGTGTGAATTCAATGAATATGTTCAGAACGCCTTACGGAAACAATGTCTCCCCCCCCGTGTCCATGATGCAGTCCATGCCATGGATGCTGAAAGCGGTGCTCCTTGGCAGCAACCTGTATGCGCAGATGCAAGCGTCAAAGAAACCCGAAACGCGTTCCGATTCTGTGCTGTCGGAAAGTGCTGTTCAGCGCCTGATCATGACTGCTGTGCTGTGCGAACTTGTTCTGATGTTTTCCACCGTGCTCCCCTCCCTGCTGTTCAGTGTTCTCGACCGAAAAGAGACGGCGAACAATATCGGGTTCCAGATCCTGTATCATCTGCACGCCTATGTGCTTTTGTGCTTTCTTTTTCGAGAGAAAACCATGCTTCCTCTGCTTCACATCGCAGCACAGTTTCTCTATGTGCACTTGCATTACTGGCAAGCCCGCACGCTTTCGCGTAACCACAAGCTCTTCCTGTATGGAAATGCCTTGAGTATTTTGCATGGAGTGGCAATGGGGATTCTTCCCTTGGGGTTTTTAATGACCATGGGACATGTTGTACAGACAGGTGAACAAAGTGGTGGGCACGCTGCGTTTTGGGTGTGGCTCTTTATCCTTTTTGTTGGGGAGATCGTGTCAACCAGCACGAGCATAATGAACCTCTTGCTCAAGACATCTGGAGAGGTCTATGAATCTATGTTTGAATCGAGTTGAGAGTGTAAGGCATGAAGCCACTGTTTACTATGTGATTTAAAATCCTACTTACATACTTTGATCGTGAGTTCTTGCCTTGATCTTGTCGCATGCCCTTTGAATGTGTACGTGCGAAAGGTTCACATTGCACACCAAACGCTGTACGATCGTGTTATAGATCATTTGGTGATTTGTTTTGGACTTCAGGCAATGCTTTTCAAGAAGACAGTACAGCGTGAAGAGCACATCGACGGGGTCAATGATGTGAGCAGGGGTTTCAAAGGATGTTATACTAACCCCACCTCCCATCATGGAACTAACTTTGAATTGTGTGGGGCTTGTTTCTATCTCACTTACAATCTGCTTGATAACAAGGATTTGTTGTTTGGTCATACAAGAATAGGGAACGACGAGCAGGGGGCAATTTTGAAAAGGCACAAATCCCTGATCCGTGAACTTGATTTGAATCTCCGAGATACAAAGGTGCGTGACTATTGAGATGATCGTGTCCGTTTGATATGGATGTGTGCTCGTGCAAAGAACGTTGAACGTTTCTACGAGAGTAGAGTGAGAGAAAAACGCATGTTGAATTTTCTCGTGTAAAGTCATCATTGTCTGTGCACCATTCAATGTTGGCATTGTGTCATTGGCTTCGATGGTGTGATCTGATTGCACAGATTGAGATTTCTTCCCTTCAGATTCCTTAGATTTAGATCCCTTAGATTGAGATCCATTGGATTGGGATCCCTTAGATTGAGATCCCTTGGATTGGGATCTCTTTGCTTCAGATCCCCTGGGTTGAGGTCCTTTGGGTTGATCTACCTTAGATTGAGATTTCTTTTGTTGGGATCCCCAAGGTTGAGATCGCTTTGATTGACATCCCTTGGGTTGTATTGCCTTAGAAGTCATAGCTTGTATGCGGGAATAATTACCAACATACTCATGTAATTTATATTTTTTTGCTAGACCTCACACCTAACGCCCGCCCATATCATGCACAGAGATATTGTGGACCTGCAAGTTTTCTTTCACAGACTGCAGGGAGATTTGAAGTTGATTGATGGCAAGAAGAACTTGGTCACGCAAACTTGCATAGTCCAATTCCGTATCCAAAATCTTAAACTCTGTCAGAAAGTTTTGATAGGCAGGGTTTTGATACGCAAATGTGGGAGGGTCTGATGGTTCCTGAGCAATCGCAGGGACGAGAATATGGATCAGCATTAGTAACAAAATAGCAAAAGAAAGAGAGCTTGGAAGCTGCCAAAGGCCTTTAAAACATCGTTGGGTGTAAGGCATATACATAGTTACAAATTATGTGTTATATCTGAATTGAAGCACTTTCATATTTGACTTGTGCTGACTACTGTCAATGCAACTAGTGTATAAAGTTTTGGTGTCTTGTCTCCCCGATGTCCATGTTCACAAACTTCTCAATCTTGTACGACTTTGCTTTCCAAACAAAATCCATTTGAGCATTGGAGACTTGAGGCTCTTCAATTACGCTATTGTGTCACAACAAGAAGGCAACTTCGTTGGTGTGATCTTTGTCAAAGAGACTCATCAGAATTTGCACGAACTTCAGCACTTTTGTGTGCTTCCTCGCTTTCGCAACAACAGTTTGGGATCTGAGCTCATCCGTTGTTGTCAATCTGAGCTCCAAAAAAACTGTATGATCGGTGTCAAGATTGATCCGGATCAGTGTATTGTGGAGTATGACCCCAAAATAAAAACGGAACTCACTGAGCGACTAGTTAGTTTGTTTCAACGGCATGCGTTTGTAGTGTCTGAAAGGGAAGAAAACAAGCCGACTAGTGTTTATTTAGAGTGGCATCGCACCGAGTTGTCAATTTAGAAAGTTTCGGTTTGAATGTTTATAAAGCGCTCTAATTGCTTCTCAGAAGAGATGAAGTTCTTCTTTTTGATTGTGCTTTACTTACTTATGTTTTCACACACAGCTCTCATGCTTATGTTGATCGATTACAAATTCTACGTGGGACTGTGAGTTGCACCTGGCTTATTTCAGGCTATCTTTACAATAATTTGCATATATAACACTGAAAGGATGACAGATATCATGTCGTTTGCAACGCCTGGAATGACACACGACATGGGATTTTCAAACGTTGAGACGAAGCAGCCGTATTTTAGCAATGCAGGTCAGATTGACTTCCGGCAGGGCGTAAAGATTGGGCACAGCCCCGCAGATGAGAGTGCACCCACCGCGAATGAAGTTTCCACACAAAATAATTCTTCGAACGCAGGGTCGATTCAATATGCCATCAACGGCGGTAAGATCACGGCCACACTTACGCCTTCCGATCCAGTCGAAACAGGGGCGGTCAACACGGGCGTGCACGATGAAGTGCAGAGTCTCACCGTAGCAGAGAACTCCAAGCGTCTGGCCCGGATGATTTGCAATAAGCAAGCCGAAAGCGACCTTGACCCTTACGACAACATGCGCACCGGAAGTTTTAGGTCTATAAACAATTACGCCAATGACGACTATGCTCCGCGCAAGTATGCTTCCAAGCTCACAACGCAGCAGAACACAAACGAAAAGTTCGATTCGCTTGTGAAGGAGTTCATTTCCAAAGGCAAGCCCGACTTTGACAGCTGGCTTGGGTTGAATGAAAGCCGGGAGAATTTGTCTATCAAGACAGCAAAGAATCTTTACCAGGAGATCAAGATGCAGGCCAACATTAAGGGCTCAAATAAGTCCATCAAGACAAATAGCACCTCTTCAAACCCGAGCAACATTTTGGAACAACGGGTGAGTGCTCTCGAGACCGATCAGAAGCTTCTTGTGGAGGGTGGCCACCAGAATAGGATGGCGATCAAGTCGAAGGTAAAGCAGATGGAAAAGGGCCTTGAAATGTTGCATAGCCAAATTGAACACCACGGGTCCAAGATCAACACTCACGATTCCATGCTGAAGTCGATGCCTACCAAGACACCATTTCGAAGCAAGCAAAACGGACGCGAGTCGTTTGCAGAGACTGTCTCTGTTCCCGTCGCCATGAACCTGAAGGCTATGAGCGAGGCTATTGCCATGGCTTAGTGATTCTAGAGTTTTATAAAGCAATGATTTTTGCGTGCATAAAACGCTTATATATTAGATTTTCATAAACAATGTATCAATGTCTTCCCATGTGCGCGTGTGGTTTTATAACCCTGTGAGTGATACCACCGGGTATTTCAACAAAATGGTAGCCTACATCGATGGTCCTTTTTGCCATTGTGAAATCCAATTCCCAGATGAAACGGCTTTCACCGTGTATATGGGTACGAATGTCATCAAAAAGCAGAGGCGCTTTGACCCCATGAAGTACACCTGTGTCACAATCCCGTGCACTCACAAGCAAATGAAAATTGCACGCGAGCATGCAGACGCGGAAACAAGCGCGAAAAGATGCTTCAGCTTGCTCATGATGACTCTGGCATTCTCCGTGGTAAGCGTCCCTGCAAACCAGGGCACCTTTTGTAGCAAGTTGTGTGCAGATGTCTTGATTGCGGCCAATCTAATTCAATCTCAAGATACCCGTCATATATCCCCGAGTGCCCTTTTTCGTTGCTTACACCGCGAGTATGTAGAAAAGACCGCTCTGCCTTGCTCAGCAATTGATTTTACCCTCACCCCCAAGCAACACTAGCAAGCCCCAGACGAGTTATTTTTTTTAATGGTATTTTACTCAAAAAGCAAAGGCAAATGCTTGGAAGAGTAGCCATGACCATAGACAGTGGATGGACGAAAATCGTAAAGGAGAACGCCCCACATGCCTTCACTCCCGTGCTGGAACTCAAACCTCACGTAGTCTTTATTGATGGTCAGATCAACCTGATGAAGGCAGATTACATCCAAACGTGGTCCATGTTCTTTGAATACCAGTTTATGCGCAAAGTTGACAGGGCATTTTCATACGGGGCAAGGCTTGTAGTGTTGGCATTTGACAACTACAAGCACGTGCCCACTGCCAAGGCAATGACGCAACAAAAGCGTTCCCGCCACGTGCCCGCTATGAAGTTTTCTGATGATGATCATCTGCCCCCCGTTCTCCCAGAGAATTGGGCAGGAGCAATGAGAAACCGCACATTCAAGACAAAGGTTGCCGCTTTCATCGCACAGAATTTTCGCATCAAGTTCCAGGACGAGAAGGTACGTACCCTCATTATTGACTTCAAGGACGAGGTGGAAGTACTGGGCGCCCCATACGACCTCCCGCCTTTGCTCAAGAACCCCACTAAGGCCAAACGCGGCGAATGTGATATCAAGGCATTTGCTTACCTCTCCACACAGGGCCCTCTGTTGATCGAATCCACGGACGGGGACTTTATCCCACTTGCCCTCTTACAGATGCAAAAGATGGAAGCTGAAACAGGTCAAATGCCACAGGTCGTCTTGCATCGCATGTACACCGTCACTGACAAGGACAAGACGTTGAACAAACGCGACGCAAACGGGAAGTATATCCGACGGTACGAGTACGTAAACATCGAACATGTCCTCGATTGGGTATATAAAGAAATGACCTTCCTCCCGAACCCCGTGTATGCCTTCGCGGCACTGATAGCAACGACCGGGTGCGACTTTTGCATGAATCTCCCACTTCTCGGACCAAAAACGTTATGGAAAGCACGACACGAACTCACCGAACTCGATCTGAAGAAGCCCCACGACTTGATGCTCGGCATTCTTCGCATTTACTACATCATACACAAGAGAAAGGTGCCAATAATGGACATTCAGCCTTCACCGCAGCAGGATTTGCTCGATATCGTGTGGCAGTACGAACAATTGAGCAGAAACATCTACGACAACCCATGCGTTGGAAAGAGAACACGCGAAATCATTTGGACGCCACCCCGTATGCACGCACACATTGGAAACACACTCTGGACCTTGCAATATTGGGATAACACACACGAGTTTTTGGACCCTTTGATAGAGGGGTTCGGGTTCCGATTGGAACGAGATCGAGTCACTTTTGACGGTGTAGATTAATGAGATTTAGTATTAAAGATTATCAATCGCACCATCAGAATGCCTTCAAGTTGTAGTGACAAAGGTATGTTTGGCATATCTTTAGCTTCTGTGTTTACGGCAGTGGTTTTGGTGAGTATGAATTTTGATCACTTGAATACCGACGAGTTTGATATGATTCCCCTGGACTCAATGCTGCACGGAGTAAGGGCACAGAAATTTCCCTTCAATTATATCAAAATTAATGACAAGGACCCTTACGATATTTTTGATTTTATCGATTACACATTCGAAAACACAGAAGAATCTAAGGAAGAGGTAAAGAATATTTATTTGATGACTGGTCAGGTTTTTACATCGAAAAATGCCACCTATTTACCACAAATGTCCAAGTATGTGGATGTCAAGACAAAGGCTGATACAGAGTTTACGTTGAATTCTCAGGACAAAAAGAACAACCAAAACTATATCATGTATGCTATGGGTTGCGCGCGTTGGCATGATGACACTACTCCTAATACTTTTCAGCTAGACATTAAAGGGGATGACAGTAAGACTGAAGCATGCAAGTGTGTCCAAGACCATTTCAACACTTCAAGGTTTACAATGGATATCAAAGCAAGTGGAAAAGACAGGAATTGGTGGCATAAGGCAATCGCCCACACGTGTGCAATGCGTAACGCAAATATGTATGTCGTGGAGTATGCCGGGGCTGTCAACACTGAACGAATCATGCAAAGGGGCTTTGCATTTTTGTTCGCAGCTCTGATTTTGATGTTGGTCCAAAACCAAAATCCAAACAGGAATAATAGTTCTGCGTTTGAAAAAGTCCCCAAAAACTCTTATTATAAGTATTTTGTAGGATTTTCTGTGATCGCCGGGTTCCTTTTTATTCTGATGGTGTCAAGTATCGAAGGTGAATTTTCAGTCGATAGTTCTTTTGAAGTTAGTGATGACTCCAGATTGTTGACTGAACGTGATTACATCGGAAGTAAGACTCCTGATGATTATCAGGTGACGTCATCTAAGGAGGAAGACTCATATTTGAGCACCATAAACCTTCTTCGCATTGTGTGGTTCAGTGGCTTGTGTTTATACGTTGTTTTGGGTGTATCTTTGTTCGTCTGCATCTATAGTGACAAAAATTTGGAAGGATTTACCTTTGACGCACTCATGCGCTTTCTCATTGACGTCCCCCTCATTGTTGGCCTCACCCTGGCGGGCGTTTCCGTGCTCATTCAGAACGGCTACACCAACTACAACTACATCGATATCAACATCTTGCTCATCCTCTCCATTTGCTTCCTCCAGCACATTTCCAACCTCGTCAAGATGTTTTATGACGCGGTGTGCAGGAATACGAGCTCTACTGTTTTTGAGATGTTGTACCTTAAAAACGTTACGAAGCCAGGAATTAAAGAATATGGCGAGGAACAACAAGTTAAAACGATTGAAAGTGAGAAACATGAAAAGGAACTTGATAAGGTCACCTCCGTCCTCCAATTTTTTGGTTGGTTCCGTGTGTGGATCTTCCTTCTGGTAACGCTTGGCACGGTGCTCTTCCTCACGATGACGAACGAGCTTGTGAAGACGACGTCGCTTGGGAATTTCTTCAGCAGCCAGGTGATGGTGTTTGCGTTTGTGCTCTACGTCACCAACGTCGGCTACGACGTTGTGCGCGAGCTTCTCCCTGTAGAGTTTGAGAGGTATCACACGGACAGCACCCGATTCTGGGTTGTTTCTCTGTATATCATCTTCTACAGTTGGAATCAGTACCAGTTTCACAAGCACGGAGCTCTGGACATTGGAGGAAGTGAGAAGGACGTTTTTGGACATACACAAGGTTCGGGACATACACACAGAGACGAAAGCGGATACTATCACGAACACTTACACCATCACTCACACTAACACGAAGACTCATACACACACACACACATTAAGCTAATTTAATGTAAAAACAAACTTACTATACACACGTTTCTACCCCTGTGTGAGGTGCTCCATGCCGAAAACTCCTTGTTGGCTGTGAGCACGGCGTGCTCCCACGCACTATCCGAGAACCCACATGCGTGGCGGATTGCTGTGTGCTCTGTCTTTTGTAGTATGCGTGAGTCCCTGTGGGACTGGGTCGTGTGTTTGTCCTCTAATTTAAGCACGTTTCTATTCATATGCTTGTTGGGCTTCAATAAATCCTTGAGTTGTACCACATGTCGGGTTGGGGTCTGACTGAATGTCGTGCCCTCTGTCACGATAAAGTGCTGGCTGAAGGCCGGTTTTGCGATTCGGAACGGGTGTGCCGTTGCTTCCATGTCCTTGTTGGTAATTGGGTACGTCCAAGCATTGAGCAGGAGTGCAGAGCCATCGTGTGCTGTCCATACCAGACACTGCACTGGGAGGCCTGTTTTGATTTCACGCTCATTGCTTTTCGTCTTCTCTTCTCCCGTGTTGTATGTGGCTATGAGAGAGCCGTTGCATACTTCAAGGCAAGTCTTTCCCGAGACCCGTCGGAAGTGTGTCTTCACGTTGCAGGCAAGGCCATAGGTCAGCTGCACGCGGTCGTAAAGAGGGGTTTCAAGCTTGATGAGGTTCTTGGAGTCTTGTAGCCCGCTCATGGCATCCCGAAACGCCACTTGCATGTCCTTGTTTACGGGGAAGGTTGTACGTGCCAACGTACGCACAAACTCTGAAAAGAATTGCGGGTTCCCCGCACGACAAGGAGAATTGAGAGACCATTCGGTATCATACGTTTGGTGATCCAACACATACCCTTTCGTGCTGTATGACACAAGAGAAAGTTTGGATCGCGCATGCGGCATAAGTGTCAGTCCGTTAGAGCAGTTTATATATTATAACCAAAACATCAAGTTGCATTTTGAGTCAAGGGTTGTGTAGCCGAAACACTCTCTGTCTCATTCTCAGTGTCTAGTTCCCCACAGAGTCGTCTTTGGTTGTACTGGTTCGTGTCCTTTTGAATCTGAAGTTCAATGTCCATAAAATCATCATCCAGCTCATCACGTGCACCCCCTGCCTCCTCCCTTCGCATCCAAACCTCGTACTTTTCACGGTCTACAATCTTGCCCCGCAGAAAGTAAGCGGTCGTGATGTAATTTACAATAAGGTCAGAACACAATCGAATTAATGTAAAGTCAATCTGTGTAAGGGCCACAAAAAGACCAATGATCGTGACCACCACCGCATAGCACGTATACACCTGGATAATCATCAGACACATCCATTTTGGGTAGGGGATGTATACCGTCTTGTGGTCCTGAATGGTATTCAAGATAAAGGGTGAAACACTATCACTCGCAAAGGCTGCAATCGCCGTGCTGAAAAACGTGTAGATGGCAACACACCACCATTTCGACCAAGTGTCAAGAGCAACACCAAGAAGACGCGTGTGTTCGTTGGGGCCAAAGGCAAGAAAGGGAGAGTTGTCTACAGCCATAATGACGTAAAAGGTAACGGCACAGGCTAGCGTCCACAGACCTAAAAGCATAGTGACGACCCTCCGATCGTTGAACATTTTCTCACACATACTTGGAAGCAGAGAGGAGAGTGGCTTATACTTGGGTTTTACACAACTTCATATTTGTGTGTTTTGACATTTCAATCTTTGAATTTAATCAACAAGGTTTGATATATATATGCGTTCAATCGCATAAAATAATGGTAAAGTGTTGGTCTGGTTACCATGCAGAAGGGAAAAAGACAGTAACACATCATGGGCACAAAAAGCTTGTCAACAATTGCAAACCAAACCCATCTGGCCACAGGGCCCAGCACCACCAAAATCACCATACATCTGCTTCTAAACACAAGAAATGATTTTATTTTAAAGATCAAGCTCAGAGCTACCATTCCACTCATACGTCCTCTGCATCAGAGGGATGTTGTACTCATTCGTAATGTTGAGGACACTCGTGCGTAGAGTTAACGGAGTGCGCTTTAAGAGCCCTTCCGTCTGACCATTGCTCGTGAAAATGGATCCTTGGTGTAGTAGATCTCTTTCAAGAAGAATCATGTCATCACATCGGACCAGACTAGTGCACATCTCCTGGATAATTTTCTGTAGACTACGCACCTCGTTCTGTAACGAAATCATACTATCCTGTATTTCCTCCAACTCTTTTTTCTGATTCTTCAGTGCATCGAGAGCAACCCCCCTCGAAGATTCACGAAAGGCACGGGGGGGGGGG